>Ga0209700_102479_pt1 | contig 37133 bp, 20 predicted proteins | sample SiratroredBW_FD_187528 | JGI IMG/M metagenome (GOLD analysis project Ga0209700, IMG submission 187528) | Root nodule microbial communities of legume samples collected from California, USA - Siratro red BW (SPAdes) (version 2) | ecosystem: Host-associated > Plants > Roots > Nodule | place: USA...
AAAAATTATATATATATATATATATATATATATATATATATATATATATATATATATATATATATATATATATATTCGATTGCTTAAATTTGTTAAAATTAATTGAAAATCTCACATTTTAATGAGTTAGTTCTCACATGAGTTTTTATACTGATTTTATTTTATTTTCAATATATTTAAACTAATGGTTGAGTGCTTTAGTAAAAATATATTAAAAGACGAGTTATTAGTAATCTTTTGACAAAAAATAATTAAATAATATGGATTGAGTTCTGGAATCGCTTATGCGTATTTTTTTTTCTTTTTTGAGTTGGGAGATGGGAACGAGGTTAAACAGTTTTCATATAAAATATAAGTTATTTTGAAGAATTTATTAAAATAAACTAAAAATAGGATATAAATATATGATGGGCTATTTTTTAAACTTCTTTAAAACGCTTAAAAAATTTATCTCATAAAAACTAAATCATTTATTTTAGATAGACTTTAAATAAATTTGGGTAACATTATTTTAACTAATAGCCTTTTATGTATGGGTGGATCACTCGTCCCATTTTACCCGTTAATTACACACACACTATATATATGGCACAAAAGAAAATCAGTAAAAAAAACAATTCAATTTTGAAATAATTTAATTCTTAATTTTGAGTCACTCCCTATCTGAATAAGAGTTCAGAGGCCACGTCTATAATAAGTTAGATAGAAAAATTTAAGTGGGAATTCAATTTAAGAGGAAATTTAATTTTATATTATAATTTCTTGTTTGAATAATACATTTACTAAATATCAAAATTTTAGTAATTTTTGAAAGTATAAATGATTACATTTAATGATATAACAAAGTTCATTTCATCATTTAAACAATAAAGTTTATTGTTCAAACATAACTTATAATTAGTAAGAGATAAATTATTTATTTTCCTCCTCATACAGTTTGGACTTTCAAACTCTTTTTTTAATATTTAAGTAAAGAAGATCTGTAAGTTAATTCTTTTGTTACAGAGTGTGATAGCTTAAGTACTAATTTCATTGTTAGAATGAGGGAATCGAATAAACCCTAAACTCAAGTAGTAAAAAAAGCAAGTGTCTATTTACAATTTGAATAAAGAATGTTAGTATTGATTATCTCTCAAGTCAAAAATATTTCTTATTTTAAAAATTTATATTTGATTTCACTTAAAATGACTTTAGGTGACAATTTTTTTTATTCAAGCATTGATTCATAACTTGAGTGAGGGGAAATTAGTATTAATTATCTCTCAATTGAAAAAAGATGGTTCAAGAAACACCTCTATTTTAAAAAATTATGTTTAATTGTTCTAAATATCTATTTTGAGATAATGACTAATTAATATGCTTTATATTTATTTTAATGATAAGGTTTGATTATAATGAATGAGTATGAATTAAGATATTTGAAGATCATATTTGAAAATAAATAACAAACACTTAAAATAGTATTTTATAGTTTGTGTTCTGTAGAGTTAATTACCGAAACAAATAAATGAAAAGAGAAAGTAATAAACTTTGTTAAGTAAAACAATAAATTATCCTGAACATTGAGTTATTTTGGATTAGATAATAAATCTTTATATAAATTAGATATTAATAGTTGGTGAAACTTGTTTAATATATTTTGTAAACAATATTATAATTCGTTCTTTTCTTTAGCTTAGATATAAGTGTGATAATAATATTTGTCGAATAAGAAATAAGTGCAGTGATATTACTTTATAAAAATATAAAAATAAGGACTAATTTATAAATTATGATTATTTAAATTTATGTCAATGTTATTTTGTTGTGTAATATTCTAATGATTATATTTTTGATATGAGAGTAGATGAAATTACAAGCTTAGAAAATATATACACGATGAAAAAAAAAACTTTATTATATCATGTAATTATTATTATTATTTTATATAAATTCTGTGTTTTTTTTATGTTATATAAGTCATAAATGTAATAAGTAAATACATTGATACCACTTTATGATTATATGCATACATATGGTTGTTCCATTATTTGAACAATTTTTTAAATTAGTTATCTATTTAAATTCTATAGAACTTAAAATTCCTTGTCAGAAAACAGTAGCTTGCTTATGGACAAACCAAACATCTTTTCGTCTAATCCAAGGTACACTTGTACATTTCCTTGGATGATCAGAAAAAGTTTCATCATGTTCGTTTATTTATTTATTTATTTTGTACTGCAACTATGTTCGTTTATTATTCACAAGTAGGATCCAATTCAATTTAAAAACCGAAAAATTGGCAATGGGTAATGGTGAAAATTCCAATTAGTTTAATTATGGTTTTGGATTAATGCTTATAATGTTTTTTATTCGAAAAATATATATATAAAAAAAGGTTCTTCATAAAATTGTGTTTTTCTTTCAACAAAAGACCCTCAGAGAATTCTTGTTCCTACTGGATTAATGAGGCTATTTTCCTGCCGATATATATAATGTTTCTTTCTTTTTTTACTTTTTAACCAATTCTCTACTCCAATATAGTCTCTTTTCAAACACTCTAAAATTGATCCCACATATTTTTAAACTAACTAAAAAATAGGATTATGAGTTGAGAGGGTGACAATACAAGTTTAGGAGGCATAACATGAATGAATGCTTGAAATTGAGATGCTGAAATCTCAGACTCTGGACCTTCCTTATCCACCCAATCACATGCCTCTGTTTTAAATAATTTTACTTTCTAAGTCACATCATTTGTATTTAAAATAATATATATATATATATCCAAATTTGATATAAATGTTTTTATTTAATGTCAAATTGTTTAAAGCTATTTCGACTTAAAATCCATCATTAGTTTTCAATCTGAAATTAATATGTGAATATGTACTTCAAATTGTATTAATTGTACTTAGCATACTTCTAAGTAATTAAAAGTGATCAGGCCCAAGCTATTTCAACCAAATTACATGGCAAATTCAAGAAATGATAGGACACGCAATATGAGTATGAAGACAAATTAAGATAAAAAACTAATTAATCCTATGAAAGAATTCCTAGTAAAGAATGAACGGTGAGAAATTCAAATATAACCTTTTGATTTATTTCTAATAGAAATAAATACAATGAAAATTATTAAAATAAAGAATAATCTATCTTGATGTAATCAAATATGAAGAAAAGAACAATATAAAGAATTTAAATAAATAAGTTAAAGTCAACAAATAAGTAAAAAGAAAAGTTACTTCCAATAAAATTTCAAGAATTGACATTGAAAGGTAAAATTAATTTAAATAAAAAAACTAAACTTTCATTTAATTTCAAAATTATTTAGTAGAAGTAAAAACATATCTAGTTTGAAGTTAAAAAAGTTCGAAATTATTCGTATTAAAGAGTTAGACTTTTCAAGTTTTAAGTAAAAAATGAATTTGTTATGAAAAAAAAAGAGCATAAAGTCATCTAAAAAAGAATCATTATTATTACATTTGATGATTGAAAATTGAAGATTTCAATGGTGTGACGTGATTGAATCTTCTTTAATGGTAAGTTCATTATTAAGTTATCAATAAAAGTTCAATTTTACTTACAATATATATAAATCCACTTTTCATTCCTTTGAACATTACACCATTAGGTTATAATAGAACTTTCAATTTGGTCCAAATTGTAGGACGTTTTACTCCACAAAATAAGGAGCTCTAAGAGCCCAAAACTCCCATAACTCTTCTTTGTACGAGGTTAAGGTCAGGATCAGAGTTTAAGGAAATTGAATATTTTAAAGTATTTATTTCAAGATTTTGATCAAAGTAATTTTAAAATTTCAAATTGCAATCATCCTAAATAATTTTAATTCCACCTCAACCAAAATATTTTATACAGGCCTACAATTTCAATTTCACTAAAATATTAATTTGCCTCAATCAATTATTTTTATCTTATTCTTAATTAGCTTACATATAAGTTTTACTTTATTCTTAATCAGGTTACATTTTAGTTGGTTTTGACTAGGACATTATTAACTGAATAATCTTCACCTCAATCTCAAACAAATCATATTGACTAGGATATTATTGAGTAAATAATCTTCACCTCAATCTCAAACAAGTCATTTAAAAATATGTTTAATTTGACCTAAGCCAACATCTCTTTAACTCAGTTTAAATTATATCATCAATTACTCAACTTGGATTGAAAAATATTTCAAAATGGGTTAGGTCAACCTTGACCTCCTTTAGAGTATAAAAGAAGTCAAACTATTAAATTTTGGCCGACCCTATCCCATGTAGAGGGGTTTTTAGCTCTGCAAGTTTTTTTTTTTAACCTTAGGTCACATGGATTAAGGCTTAATGAAACCATTTTGACTGACTATTGGTCATAAAAAGCAAATGATATGTGACAGATACGAATGTGTAATCAAAGTAAAACAATTAATTTGAAATATGAGAAGAAACATGCTATATTACTCAAAACCAAAGAAAAATATAAACCCTGTTAAAATATGAGTAGCTCTAGATCTTATCCCTCGAGTAGTGATGTTGGTGCCAGTTGGCCTCAGCTTTGACTAATATGCTTGCTAAAAATGAGAAATTTTACATTTACAAATTTGAGCACACAAGTTTCAACATTTTCTTTAAAAAAATTGAGACATTCGTGTTCATAAATATGCAGTTTAATTCATTTTGCTAGGTCGATTATTAGGAAAGTACCAGTCGGACTTCCTCAGTCTGCTCCTCGCAATGACCTAAGTTAATCGAGGCTAGCTTCAGTCTTATAATTATAAGCTTATCACTTTTCATTAGTTTTTTTTTTCTTTAACACTACTTGCATCAATGGGTGACAATAAACTCCTTAAACAGCAGCATTCAATCTAATATTGCTTATTAGTTAATGCTATGAAATTTAATGAGCATCAATGATTTTCTATGCTTCAACTTTCAGAGAATAAATAGGTTATAAGTAGAAAAGTCTGCAATTAGCATGACCATGATTCCAGATAAATTCTTTAAAAAAACAATACAGAATTTGGTTCAAAGGCCAGAAGATGAAACCATGCATAAAGTTAAGCCTGAAAGAGACAAGCACAAGGTATTTATTGCAAAAAATGAAAAGTGCCCAGCTCCTCACGTTCACTTCAAATTTCATGGATATAATAAAACTTGAAAAAGGTTCACAACCTGGTCATTATTCTGACTGCCTTCGCCCTAGCAGGGGAATGTGTTCATATCGTTTCTGCACAAGATAATATAATTACGTATCAAGGGTAAAATACTAAACACTAAACAGATTAAATAGCAATCTATCATAACAGCATTGTAACCTATAATCCTTAAAATTGATGATTGGCATTTGGTTTATACACTATAACTACCTTCTAGCACAGATGGGATCGACAATACAAAATTAGCCATACTTAGGAATCCCATCTATTTTTAAGTTGAAATTATGAAATGATTAACCTTCGAAATTGCATAAATGAGACAGAAAAAACGTTAAAAAGAAAGAAATACTGAGTATTCATACTGATAAATTTTGAGTTCTCAAGACAAGGAAAATGAAAAAATGGGAACCTCAGAGACTAAGAGATGGACAGGGTTTGATATTATAGGGAGAAAAGGACATTTCTTTTTCTGCCTCTTTTATGTTGGAGAAGGTAAAGAACCAGAATACAGTCAAAAATGAAAATTGATAATTATGTTGACAAAACTAGAACAAAACACTTGATACTGATTGGTGCAAGCAAAACTATGATGTGTCGAAATTTGTGTCATCCCAAACAATATGATGACTCAGATACAATAGTGATATTAAACTCTCTGCAAATTGCATTTGAGTAGTATTAAAATTCACATTAAATTCAACAGCAACATGTAAAGTGGCATCAAATATAGGAAACAAGGAACATAGGAAATGCCTAATAGGCAGTAGTTACATAATAGGCAGTAGTTACATATGTGGCACTAAGAAAAACAAACAAAATTCAACAGACCGTGTACATATTCAGAATTATTTTACTATAACTTAGCATAGCAGTAATTAGTACAAACAGCAAAAAGTTATTAATCAGTCAAATAAAAAACATTCCTCCTAATGCTTCCAACCTCCCAATTTTGACACTGTTATATCAATTCTGAATCTGCCTAAAGAGCTCTAATTTTAATCAAAAACCTTTACAGCAAGTTCAAGCTTAATCCAACTGAATATAAGATACATCATAATGTAATTCTAAAACTAATAATGATGTAATCAATCATGCCCTATTTTGCAGTAAGAAAAAGTACTGAGTGGATTGAAAACCATAGTCTACATAACCAATAGTCCAAGAAGAAATACATCACAATATAACAACAACCAAGTCTTAACTAACCCCCTACCAGGTAGTCATAAAGACCAGCCCTGCTTTAGATTGGCTACAGTTGATTAGGTTAAAACGAACGTATAATCCAATACGAAGCAGTAGAAAATCAGAAATCTCCAGAGATCTATTTAAAACCGGAGTCATAAGTTTACTAAGAAAGCGTAAAAATATCATGGACTACCTATTATCGTAGCAAGTTAGCAACCAAAACATTATAAATATCAGAAGCGTAAGCTCCTTTAAAAGGTTATACAATGTCAAAATCTTAAAACCAACATCAACGTGAAGAATATAAATTTATTTTCAAAAGAAGCCCCTCGTAAGATTTACCGATAATACCAAACTCAATCCAACTAAAGCATCACGTCAATTTGAGCGGCCAAATTTATTGTTTCAGAAAACAAAAAGCATATCAAACGGCATGGAACATAAATCGTAATTGAATAAAGCATAGAGTCCAGAAGCTTCATTACCCCAACATTATTAGCCTCCCAGAGCTTGTGGACTCCAACATCAGAGAATGTGAGAGAGCAGAAAACTAGTTGTGAGAAAAATACTTAGCCATCTGAAGAGATTTGTGCTGGAATCCACATTTCTCGTAGAAGGCCTTATTCTCGAGGCTGCAATCAAGAATGACCTTATAGCATCCCATGGAACGCGCATGCTCCGTGAGGAAGTTGACGATTCTCTTTCCTAAATGCTTCCCACGTGCGCTAGAATCCACAACAACGTCCTCAATGTGCCCAACTTTGCCGCAATTTCTCAAAAATTTCTTCTCAATAAACACACTCCCCGTGGCAATGATCTTCCCGGAAGCCTCGTCTTCAATCACGCCGATAACGTGGTCAGCTCCGGCAGCACTGAGCTCTCGAAATCGATCCTCGAATTCTTTGTCAGAGACGGAATCGCAAACGCTGAGTTGCTGCAGTAACTCGATGAAGCCTTTGCCCTTGTCTGAGATCTCTAATTTCCGAACTCCGTACTTTTGTTCCTCACTGTTTTCCATCTTCTCCAGTGAGATCCAAATCGAATCAGAAAATGAAATGCAAAAACCAAACTAAAATTAAAACAAATTGCAATCAGAGAGATTCCGAATTTTTTCACGTTCTTACGCTTCGTTCTAAAGAAAGCACGATTCCTAGGATTGATTTTTGGAGGATCGACGTTCATCTGCATATGGCTGTGCCTGTGCTTCTTGCTTTTATCCAATCAGGTTCAGCTATCTTCATTTTTTTTTTCCGTTTCTTTTCTCTCACAGTGGTAATATTTATCATTTTCATCGTTTTTCAATCCGAAATACAGACACTTGTGTTCTGACGTGCTTTTGATGAGAAAGCAACTCTTTAGATGCCAGAAAATATATTTGTTTTTTCCCCTACTTTAAAACCGATAAATCATTTTTAACATTTTCGTAATGAACATTCTCATACCAAACACCGTTATTGGCAAAACTAATACACAACTATTTCAAATTCTCATAAATAATTTTTCAATAATAATGACTTGGACGCATTGTATAGTAGATTAAGGCGGAGGATAGAGAAATAAAAACATATGATAAGTGGCTTTAATCGAATTTCGATTCTCTCTACGTTTGTGATGATCTCCCTAACTTCAAAATACAATAATTTTGATATTTTAAAATATATTAAAAAAATAAATTTAGATTTTCTACTTTTGTGTGTTCTCTGTCTTCAAAATATAATAATTTCGATATTTTAAAATATATTAAAAACTTTTTTGATATAACAAGGTTAGTATATTTTTTTATCAGCATAATTTCGATATTTTAAAATATATTAAAAACTTTTTTGATATAACAAGGTTAGTATATTTTTTTATCAGCATAAAGGTTAGTGTTGGGTAATTCGAGGAGGTAAACACCAAGGCATAGGGGGTAAACACTGGAGAGACAAACAAGAATGAGAATTGAGTCAACCCATATAAGAGAATGACACCACCTTCAACCCAAAACCTTAAGGCAGTAGGTTTGTAGGTCTTCTTTCTTATATGTTGCTCAACTTTCTCATTCCTACTCAATGTGGGACTTAGACTCACACTTAGATACCTAACAGTTAGTATATATTTCAAAGACACGTAAAAGATAACACATAAAACTCAATAAGATTTCAATAAGAGAATCTGAAGTGAATTTAATCCTAGTATATTATTATTAAAAAAGAGTTATATTGTCCACGTAAAAAAAAAATAAAATCTAAAGCAAGTCTCAATAAAGACTAGTCGATGATAATTTCTTTACCTATCCATGCATGAAACTTTTACAAATTTATTGGGCTGTTTAACTTTGTTAAAATTAATCGAAATAACAAATTTTAATTAGCTAGATCTCACATTTAATGAGGTTTTGTACTGAACTTGTATTTTTCAATAAATTTAAACTGATAATAGAGTGCTTTAGTAAAAATATATTAAAAATGTATTATTGGTAAAAACTTAATTAAAAATATATAAACATTTTTATTTAATGTCAAATGGTTTAAAGTTATTTGAACTTAAAATCTATAATTAGTTTTCAATCTGAAATTGAATATTCAAATTGTATTAATTGTACTCAACATACTTTCATGTAATTAATCGTGATCACGCACTATAGCTTTAGAAATTGGACGCCGCGTTCGGCGTACGTGATTACATAATTCAGCCTACTATTTTGATTTAACATCTTCGATTCTTACACATTTTTATCACTCATATAATATATATATATATATATATATATATATATATATATATATATATATATATATATATATATATATATAACTCAGCACTGTAAACGAATCAAGTCAATCAAACACATAACCCTCGCAATAAATAGAAATTTTTGTAAGAGGTTTTATAGAATATCTCATTACTCTATCAACAATAAACACAATATTTTACAAGTCTTGTTTCCATTATCCTAAAACATTAGTTAAGAAAATAAAAAGAGAAATTTATTAGAATTCATATGAAAACATATTTAAAATGTTATAGAATAACGTATTTCTACGCTTCTCAATAAAAATATCACTTTCTTATAGTTTGTTGGAAGAGTAAAGAAATAGAGAAAATGAATTTTAATATTTAGTAGAAAAGAAACAGAAGATGAAATTAAAAAAAAAAGCAATTTATCACTTTTTTTTATCAAATTTTCTGCTTATACTTTATCTAATTATTTTGCACCAAACACCTTTTTTTCACATTTTTCCCTCATCCATTTTATTTTCATGTATTATATTTCTCAAAACAGACCATTATAGACTAGGACAGCTTCACCTGGTCTGTGAGAATGTGAAACGTTTCTCGGGTGTCTTCGGAACCAAGAACTGTCATGTACACGAATTTAATCTTGATCTGCTGGTAACACTAACAAGCCCTGACCATACTGATATATTCTCTGTACAAAAATACAAACTAACAAACTTATTAGAACATGCCAACAAGCCTCAACTCAACACAACGGTTTGGAAAGTGCTTTGCTTTCCTGAACACTGTATACAAAAAACGGGCCTAAGAATGTAAAAGAGGGTAAAACAGGACCTAACGTCTAGACTGATGAGATTTGTATCCCTAAAATTTGTCCGGTAAAGAGATGCAAGGGATTGAAGATTTTGAGAGAATTGTGATTAAACCCTTGGATAACGTGAGCGCCCCTTCTTCTTTAAGAATTCAGGGATCTCAACAAAACCACCATCAGTGAAAGAGGAAGATCGCCGATTGATACCAATGGTTTCCCCTTGTATGAGTTGACTGCCCTGCATTTTGGACAAAAAGCACAATCATATGGGTATTGGCATCAGAGAGGGGAAGAGAGACTAGGACTGGGGGTGGCTAATTGGCACACGAAGGGAAGAGGTCATACCTGTGTAGGCCTCCCTTCACCTTCCTCTTGACGCTTGAATCCAGTCGCAATTAGTGTTATGCTTACCTATTACATGGCAAATTTGAAAAAAGATAGGACTGTATGAGTATGAAAAAACATATGTAGCATAACATTAACATAAATGCACAAATCTTAAAAGAGAAAAATCAATGTTTTAAGTTCAAAAGCCGATAGGAGGGAGTTTAAAATTTTATTTTATCCTCTGAAGGCCCAAATAAAAAATAGATTGCTCAAAATTAACTTTCGGTGACATTGAAAGCTGTGAAAGAAATTACAAGTGTCTTTTGTAAGGTCATTCATAGAAGCACATTTCATCTCTCGAGAGGAGAGTGTAATTTTAAAATTATGTTTGAGTTGTGGAAATTTAGGTGTAAAAGGAGGAAGATAGATAAGAAAGAATGAAATACTAATTGATATTAACTGAAATGTATTACAATGTATGGATGGATTCAATTATGTTCATAAAACCGAGAGTACCCCTTATTTATTTACTTACTCTAATAATAATCCTAAGTGATTAAGAAAACAAATTAGGATAAGAAAAAAAACGACTAATCCCATGAGAGAGAATGATAAAACATTTTTAGAAATTTTCATTTATTCTAACATTAGATGAGAGAACAGTGCAATTTAAGCATGTTTCAAGTGAAAAGAAGTGTCATTTATAAAAAAAAAAAAAAACTATAATCATAAATTGTGGACAGTAGGTAGGAGTATCTAAAATGTTTATGAAATGTGACATGCACATGACAAATATTTTGAAGTGCGTGTGCTTCCTAGAAAAAAAAGGATAACACTACGTATTGAACGCACTGGACAGGTGTAATGTTGCCCAACTCATATCTAGAGGAAGATGAATATTGACATAAAGCTGTTGGTATAAATAATATTCAAGGGTTTGCATAGTATAACTTACTTGACCACTGAGCGATGGATCTATTACTGCTCCAAATATTAAATTAGCAGTGGGATCCACAAGATCATATATAACTTCAGCTGCAGCATTTACCTGTAAATGATAATATTTAAACCCTATCATACAAAAGACCATATTAAATATATGGAGTATGACGAAATTAATAGATTGCAGATTGTTAAACAGGTAGCTATTCAAACCTAAGAGTTGTTTATTTTATTTCTCTGTTCACGAAATGGATGCCAAAGTATGCCTCAAACAATTATTTAGCCGCTTCAAAAACTAAGCTAGCTTGCCATGAAAGTATGACTACAGAATTATCGTAATTGGATCACTAGATGGAATTGGACGTCTTTTACAAATATTCACAATCATCTCAATCATGAAAAGAAAGTATCACGATGGAATTCAGCACATGGTCATAAGGTTCAATTATTCAGAAAATCCTAACTTCAGTGCATGTTGTATGACCCAGATTCCAAAGGAAAAGGGAAAGATTGTCTTCCAAAATAAAGAAGGAGAACGAAAGAAAGAACGAGGAGAAAAAAGCATCATGTACTTACTCAGATGAAACAACTATCTAGTAAAGACAACCCTGTAAAAGACGAGGGATAGCTAGCTACCTCAAACAAGGTCAAATCACTTCCACCAGTTATGTTCCATACAATTCCAGTAGCCCTTTCTATACCAATATCGAGTAAAGGTGACTGGATAGCATTTAATGCAGCATCTCTTGCCCTTGTTTTCCCTTCAATACAAAAAGAAGCAAGATAAATTTCAATTTTTCAATACTAAATGAAACTATGGATCAATATATGCTCATCATTTTGAACCGCCCTTCTCTTTTCCCATAAAAAAGGTTTACAGAGACAAGGGGATAATATATTCATATTTTAATAATTGAAGTAAAGGGTTAAAATTTTATTGTTGAGGACCTTTAGAATTGATTTTACAATCTTCATCTTGCTTTGTTTGGATTTGCAATAAAAGATAGGTGCAAGTTGAAACTCTCAACTCTCAAGGCAGTGCCTCTAAAACAACTTTGGTCAAATAATCCTTCCCTTTTAGTTATAGACATGATCCATATGGTAACGTAATGTTTATAATTGTCTTTCTGCATACATAGTTCAAGCAACACAATACCCTCTACAGATATTAATATAATTTTTAGTTAGAAAAGCAGAGGTTTAGAAGCAATCCACTGCCATATATTAAATTCGAGTACTAGATTTAAAACAAGAGGATTTTCAGGACATACACTCTTTCTATGCAAGCCACGGACGTAACTTCTACATCAAGTATCTCACTTCAAGATTTTTTTATCCTCTCAAAACAATTTTTTAAATCTAGTCATTCCTAATTTGAATTTCAATTTGATGCATCATAGGAAATTTGAGTTTTACATTGGCTGCCAAGAGCCCAACATAATCCTCCTTCGCCAATATACATCAATGAGTATTGATTCAGATAATTCATTTTCATAATCTTCTCATTAATTTCAAAAGTCTCATCTCTTTAATTTATTCCGATCCATTAAAATAAACTCGCTTTAGCGACAGTGAAGATATCTATTATACATTTTTCTTTCTTATAGATATACCTGATTTCTCAACAATGAATCAATGATAATTTTTTAATTTTAAATTTGACTAAATTCATGTTTTAAAATTTGATTTTATTTAGAAATAACCGTACAATGTACGGAAAACTTGCTAGTTATTTAGGTCAAATCGAAGATCAGAAATCAGGACCAGCAATGCATCTCCATCTGCATTTCCCATACATACCAGTTGCAGTTCCTATCCCCATAAGTGAAGAACCTGCATTGGCCATTATAGCTCGAACATCAGCAAAGTCTACATTTACCAATCCTGGTATCTGCAATCAATTAACAAAATGAGCATTAGTGATTTCACAGATTAACACCATCAACTTTAAAACATGGGAAACAAAACCAGGTCATCTGATTAGTAGGATGGTCATAGTATTTTGTCTACATGCATCCAAAATTGATAGCCGAAAATGTATGAGTTCTAGCAAATAAACTAATGGTAAGACATAATTTTGAACTAACATATCAAACAAATTAGTGAATCAGGTAGGGACTGCTGAATTGTCAAAACATCCCTCAAGGTTCCCATTTCATTCTTCCTTCCTTTTTGACTCCATTTACAATCAAGATTTGACAGGAGAAAAAAAACGAGAGGAATGTATTTGTTCGTGTTCAAAGATCTTCATGATTCCATACCGTAATAATATCAGATATACCACGAACACCTTGTCGAAGAATATCATCAGCCAGATTGAACGCTTCAGTTACAGGGGTAGATTGAGAAACTGCAGTCAGTAGCTTGTCATTTGGAATAACTATCAGTGTATCAACATTATCTCTTAAGGCTGCAATTCCTTCTTGTGCTTGAACTGCCCGTCTTCGTCCTTCAAAAGAAAAGGGAGTTGTGACAATACCAACAGTCAGTATACCCATTGACTTTGTGATACCAGCAATAACCGGAGCTCCACCAGTGCCAGTTCCTCCACCCATTCCAGCCTGCACAAATGAATTCTAGTTTTTCAAGTTTACTGGCAACAGTGAACAGTATTGTAGAACTGGAAAATTTTGAAAAATTGTAAAGTCGAGGATTTCAAAAACCATGAACTGCTGGTTCCTTGTTTCTAACTGGCAATGATTAACAATTATAATTAATAATCAAAATTGAAAATAATAAAGACCTGAATTGTATACATGTTCTAATAATTTTCCTCCTAAAACTGATAAAGAAACATGGCATACAAGTTATTTGTCATCAAAACAGATGTATTGAGACCACAGATGTTGCAATTCATTGTAAGGAGTTTTATCAATTTTGACATGTTTGTGATAAAGAGCCATTAGATACAGCTAAGATACGCCCAAATTTAAACATCTTGCAGAAATGTAAAAATCCAAAGGAGTGGTTCACAAAATAATAAGTGTCAAGTTACATGGGTCAAATAACTTAGACCATGCACTTGAATGTCACCATAACAGATGTTAAAGGGAGCATGCAGAATAAAAATTTAAGCCTCCACACCAGTATAACCCCTCTGATGTAGTCCCTTGATAGCCTTGTGGCCCGTTCCTCCTTGCACAAAATATTCTATTACCCTATCCTTTCTTTTTGTACGGAAACACACACCACCACAACCTAGTTCCAATTATGATTTTACAAACATATATTCTGGTATTGCAATAGAGCATATATGATAAACCATGTCAGGTAGTGGCGAGAAAGGCATTACAAATAAAATTCACAATGCAAACCTGAAATGCAGTTAGTATAAGCTATATCTCTAAGGAAAAGTGGTTAACAGAACATACAGTAACAAAGACCATGTCAGCTCCATAAACTGCCTCCTGTATCGATTCCTTGCTTTCCTTGGCAGCATTCATACCAATCTCAGGGTTACCACCGGCGCCAAGACCTCGCGTAAGCTCCTCACCAATTTGCAACCGGTTCTGAGGAATGACTGGCGACATTCTCATGGCTTGAACATCAGTATTAACAATCCAGAACTCCACACCATTCATGGAACTCTCAATCATACGGTTGACTGCATTTGACCCACCTCCACCCACACCAATGACTTTGATCTTAGCTTCATTGTAGTTACTTGGATTCATGGTCGCTTCATAACTTTCATCCACCTTTCCACTCGATACATCCTTTCTAGGTCTAGGGTTGTTCAACAAACTCCCTCCTTCTCCTCTAAGCATTGAAACCTCAGGGTGCAGATCCAGAAAAGGATCATTGCGACTAATGCTGTGGGAATTCGTGGAGCACTTCACTTGAATCGAACCACACTTTCTACTGCTGCCAAACAAGTACTTGCTCTCTTGAATTTTCAATGAGCTCGATCTGCTCCCGTGATTCTCAGAAATTGCTCTTCCTCCAACAACAGCCAGCACCCCCGCTGAATTTCTAGCATTCGAAGGTGCATAACAGGTAGCCATTTTCACAGTATCGAAAGTCGCGGCCTCAGATAAATTCTCGACAAAATTAGCAGCAGTAAATTCAATACGTGAATGTTACAATTCGCTCGAAATTCCTTCCGATACCTGTTTGTGAAATTAAATAAATAAATAAATTAATAAAGAATCACCGAATATTAGGTCATGCGAGAAAAAAAAAAATCAAGTAAACGATGCTAGAGTGTAGTTCGTATAGTAGTGCTGTTAATAGTGATAATAGAAGTGACTGAAATGCACGAAAAGGGAGAATAGGCACACTTAAAAGCATAAAAATGGAGATTAGAGGAAAAGAGAAAACCAGAGAAAAGTGAAGGGGTCTGAGAGAGTGAGTGTAGCATTTGAGTGGTGAAATGGAAAGGAGCAGTGGAATTATTTTCTCAGAAGGAGCGTGTCTGCATTTTGAGGCGTTTGTTTTTGTTGATAAGTGAGAAATGAAAATGGTCCGCAAGGTCGGTTTTGTTTGGGTGTGATGAGCGTGCCAACGCTAACAACATATACAGACAGAACAGCTTTGGAATTGAAAACCCCTACTCGTCTAGGGGTTTTCTTCGCAGCAACCTCTCCCTATCTCTTCTCTGCCCTTTTTACTTAAAAACAAATTAATCATTGTGAATTTCAATATATTTAATTATAATTGAAATAATTTTTAAACATTTATTATAGAACTAAGTTTACAGATTTTAGATAATTATTATAAAAATTAACAAGTTTATTATACATGTCTAGATAAGCGTATAACAGTATTACATAACTTGTTACATTATAAGTGAATTTTATTTTACTATCTAAAAAAGTAAATTTTGTTAATTGCATAGTAAATGATTATGTCAGAATATTCCGTTATAACTGAAGTAATATTTTCTTAGATATAAAATTATTTTGAATTATAAATGAATTTAGATAAAATTTGTCTAATAACTGTATATTGTAAGAACCTTTGTGAGCTGTGATAAAATTACCCAAGAGGTGACAGACAGGTATAATTAGGCCACACAAGCACAGAGCATAGGTTTTATCGAGAACGTTCTGTGAATAGCGTAGAATAGCCACACACGTGGTGGCCACGCGCCAATCCTGAAAAAGAGAGGAACCATCCTAAAACGACGGGACAGAAATAGTTCATCTTCGATGGCTTCGAAGGCGATGGGCGTGGCGGCGGAGAAGATAGGGGCGGCGGCACGCCGCCAAGCCGTGTCGTTGACGGATGCCGCAGCCTCGCGAATACGGCATCTGCTTCAGCAGCGGCAGAGGCCCTTCTTGAAGCTCGGAGTCAAAGCTCGCGGCTGCAACGGCTTATCCTATACCCTCAATTACGCAGGTCTCTCATTCTTTCCGTTCGTCTATTCTCTTAATATCGTATATCTTCTAGATTTGCCGTACGTTTTTTCTCTAATAACTTAGCTCAATTCAAGTTGATTATGAATTTTTCGTCTTGGACTCCCTGTGGTTTAATCATAGGAGAAAGGTTTATCCTAAATAATTTAGCTTAGGTTCGTTAAATTACCTTTCTTATGTATAAGATTTAATCCATTCGGTTCTTTTTAATTTTCGAAACCGTAGTCCTTTGCATCGGTGCTTGTAAATGGTCGATTTTTCTCGATTTTTATGACGTGCTCCTATGATTATTGTCTTTGAGATGGCATCTTATCATAATCTGGAACTTGATGAACAGTTAGTTGATTTAGTGTGCTTTTATTGTCTATTTTTATATTTCTTTGGATGTTTAGTGTCTTTGGTTTCATATACATATCGGTTTTACGCAAACTAGCGTGAAAATGCTCAATTCATTGTCTGCATAAATAAGAATTTTGGATGATTAGAGCGAGGAAGTAAATTTGGAAGTCACATCTGAGATGATGAAATAAGTCATACCTTAAGGAAGTGACCTAACTAAATAGGTACTAAGACGATTGATGTAATTGATGGCAACAGTCAAGAAGATGGACTTTAATCTGCAGGGTGAAGTCTGCCGCATGCATCATTCAGCATCACGGAGCTCTATTAAAAATTAAAACATTTTTAACTTGTCGTATTTCACCTCCAAAAACTTTGTTAACCCGTGTCTTTGAAACTTGCATTCCATTGTCATACTGTTACATAACTGAAGTTTGGAAGATATTCCCCCCGTGATTAATTAACTCCCACCATTAGTCAAACACATGCATTGAGGTATGTCAAATACCAAGATAAATAGGCAAAATTGACCTTTGGTGCTAATGTATTCTCATAAAAATCTCATGTCCTAAATATGAGTAACATGGATAGAAGTTCAATACTATTGGGAATTTTCTCTTTTTGTTTACTGATTATTCCTTTCACTTGTGGTGAGCTGGAGATGGATGCATTATTGAATTATGAGTTATGACTTTTTGATCTAAGATTCCTGTTGTTTTTGACAGATGAAAAAGGAAGGTTTGATGAGTTGGTTGAGGATAAGGGTGTTAAGATATTGATTGATCCAAAGGCCCTTATGCATGTCATTGGAACTAAAATGGATTTTGTAGATGACAAACTGAGGTAAATATTTTCCCTAACACTTTTTCCTTATGTTCAACTTTTCTTTTGTTTTGCTATTTTTTGTATATTGCATTGTGCTTTAAGAATGGGATGATAAATCTCTCTATAAGAGGTAATCGTATTTTGGCTGGGAATTGGGACACAGATATGTTAAGATTATCGTTGTAAACTGCTCCATCTACATCAAAATCAGTTGTCGATTGCTTAGTCCTTTTCTGTTGGTTGCTTTTTGGATGTAGAAATTCATCCTCTACCGATTATCAGTTTCCATGGGAATTGTTTGAAATTGGGAAATATTCATATTTTTAATAATTCATGCATTTGTTACTCTTGTAAATTGAATCTGTTGCGCCAATTTTCTGGAAACCGAAAATATTTTAGTGATAAGTGTCATTCAAAGTTGATATTAAGGATTTCTGTCTATTCTGTTTCTGGCTGTTAAAATTGGACTCATTATGGCATAATAGTGCATGAACGTAAGTAGATCGGATGTTTGAGCTTGTTATTTGGTTACTTCTAATTTAATACTTCTAGAGTATTTGTGTTCTAATTGATCTTAATGATTGATATCTACCCTTTAACTAATACAGTAGAGCATGAAGTACAAACTGTGTCCAAGTAGGTAGATTTGAAATCTTAGTTCTTAATAGTGAAAATCGACACAGATAATGTAATTCAATCATCAAAGAATCATACTATATTACTTCCAAAGCATATAGTGAATCATTTTTAGGGGAATTTAGTTTATAAAATATATCCATCTTAGTAATGAGGTGTGTACGAATGCTAAGTAACTGTATTCCGTTATTCTTTAGGAGAACCGCATAATTATTCTATTGTGGACAAATCTTGTCATACTGTCATGGTGGCATCTACTTTACTTTAATCCTATAACCAAATCTGTAGAGTGTCCACAAAAGTTACATTCCGGCTCTTCCACCTTGAAAAGATAAAAAGAAACACAGTATTAAAACAAGTAGTGCGTGTACGGCACCACTGTAACAGAATTTAAGGCTTACTAAATCTTGAGTATTAAAACTAATAGTCTAGTGGTGTGTGTGTGTAGGACGGAATTTAATGCCTTCTAATTAATTTTTGCTCCTTTCTTTATACAATCATGTTTGCCTGTGATTAAATAAAACAAATGAGAATGAGAATTTCATCCCTTTTAATTAATTGAGATTACCTCAACAAACGTGCACCTTAAAGGATTATTAGCTAATTCACCTAATTCTTTGTACAAGCAAACGGTTAAGAGCATAACTAGTGACAGACATGCAGAAGTCTGTTTGTTTGGTAGATGAGATATGCTAAATCAGTAATTTACAGAGTTATTGAATAAAGACATATAATTAGTCGTGCATAAATTGTTAATCAAAAACAAATATTGCTTATGACAGATATTGATAAACACATACATTGCATTGTATGAAATCGTCCCATCACAAAAATTTCTCCTTATACGAAACCAGCCCATTATAGAGTTAAATTACATGCAAATATGTTCTTACTGCACACAACATATTTGCAGTAAGAATTGAATCCATTCATGATGTCATTATCATGATTTATAAATACTGAATATATATATATATATATATATATATAGAGAGAGAGAGAGAGAGAGAGAAAAGAAACACAAATGCATTAAATATGTTAAACTTTAGAAGACATTAATTTGATTAGATTCTCTTCACCGGAATCTAGCTAAGGTCTTAGCTTCATTTAGGAACTGCATATTTGGGCATTGATCTGTTGCGACAGAAACTATATACCACCCCTGTTACTCTTACTGTGCATTAACTTGGGCTTTTGGAGTTGTCAATTATTTCCTATGTAACGTGTTATGCTTACCTCTGGTAATGATTAGTGTTTTTCCTATCTCAGATACATGTAGAAAAATGTTTGCATCACTGAAGGACCCTATTGATGAAAGGGCATGAAAATTATTGTACAGTTATTGTGGTGTGCTCGTTTTTGTTGCTTGGTTCATCTGTTTTCTTCGTTTTTTTTTTTCCTAATGTGAACTGTTGCTGTGTTTTTCGTGCTTTTATTTTAACCACTACTCTTTTTTGCTCCTCCCCTCAGATCGGAATTTATTTTCGTCAATCCAAATTCTAAAGGTCAGTGTGGTTGTGGTGAATCTTTCATGACAACAGGCAGCAGTGGTTCTTCTAAGTCATGAAATGGTTAAAATTGCTATTCGACTTGCTGTGGATCCCCACCTTATGAAGTAGTAGTCCTTTCACGACTTAATAGATAGACACACAAGTACAACTAATCGATTTCTACAATTCTGCCTTTTGGTGTTCAGAACAAAAGGTACTGAGTACTGCGTGGTCTCAGTATACGAGTTCTCTGGAGCTGATGCTAATAAGGCCTATTTCAACAATTTGTAATATCATTTGTTCTAATGATTCTTATTCATAATGTAAAATTCTTTAAATCATGAAAATTCTAGTTTGTAGGTTAACAATATCTTGGAAATAATCAGTTAAGTTTAAAATATCATTCAACGCATTCAGAACTGAATAACCTTTTCTTAAAATTCTTTGGTCGATTTAAATAACACGCTTTTACTTAAATTATTACGAATTATCATTTCTGGTTGAATGGCGCAGCCTTATGCTACAAAACCTAGGGAAAGAAGCTGCATTAAGTCCTTGTATTTCTCATTTATTTATATATGAATTTCACATTTAAAGGAATGATGACCTGTCTATAAATATAATGGCACGAGATGCTTCATGAAATGAAAAATCTTAATCATACAAGTTTGTGGGACAAGATTCTTGTGAAGCTTTTTACTAGGTGTTGACAAATTTTTTTACTATATTTTTGGGTGGACAAATAAAAATGAATAATTTAAAGAAAATGACTAAAGAAAAAAAAATAAACATTTAAAGATTCACCAATAATTAGATCAATGATATCAATTTAGAATATTTTAACTCGTCTATTTAGATTCTAATATATTAGTTAATTATGTTGTAATCGATATTTATTGTATTTTTTTCTACTTGGCAGTGTCCATATTCAATTTTTAAAATTCAAATCAAAGTCAGATTGAGATTACTAATTTTAAGTAATAATATTTAAATAAATAAAAGTAAAAATAAAATACTAAAATTACAAAAAACTTGTATGTAGATCTCAAAATTTTTCTTATTGAAGACAGTATATTTAAATTTACAATATGGCAATGATTTACAATAAACTAAACAATTTCCTGAAGTATTATTTAAACAATAACCTATTTAGATTTTTACACTTTTTAATTAAAGAAGATATTACAAATCAAAGCGTCTTAACACAAATGAATATTAAGGTCAAGCTCATGTTTTTAGCAACAACTAAAAGAAAGTAATACACTTTTCAACAAAACTTGATTTCAAAACAGAAAAAAAAAAATATTCATAGATAATTTGTGTCATCTTCTTACCTGTGAGAACTTATATATGAATCTATCAAAAGGTTGTTGCGATATATTAAAGGTATTTCCTAAAGGGCGTAATTTATTATTTGATTTGATGGAAACAGAGAAGATAATCATAATGCATTAGATAACATTAAGTTCATCTTATTGACTAAGATAATGTTGTTTACTTATCTTATTTTGGTAGGCTATCTTTAATTTTGCGCAACAAATAGATAATTTATTTTTCTCCATGTTCTCAAGCTTACGGTTTTCATCCAACACAGACTCTTTCTTGATAAGTATTGAAAGGATAATATAGGACAATACAAAAAATAATATTAAATGATATTTATATTCATTGTAACACCTTTAAAATTTTAACTTAATAATTAAATAAATTTGAGATTTAATTTATGTGTTAGCAATTTTTTGTATGAATTTTAAGCAATATTGAGTTTGTTTGTTTTTTATGTTTTATCTATATAACTACTTTATGGAAATTTTAGGACTTAAATAAGGTGATAATAAATTTAGAAAATCAGTCATACTATGACCTAATCGCACTATGTAATCCTACATTACATTAGGCTAGTATATGAAAATTTTCCATTGTATAAATAATTTCACTGTATGGAGTTTATTGAGATTACACAAAGTTCTAAGTTATTAACATTAATGCTTAAAATAATTACAACATATTTACCAATTTTAGTAAAAACAAATTTTTCATTTTTTGGTCTAATATAAATCAACTAATTTTAGGAAATAAATTAAAAATTTAAATTAGTCACAAGTAGGCATTTCTATTATGAGAACCTTTTACTAAAAAGATTTGCTCCGCTACACTCTTATAACTTCAGTTAACCAAAAAATCAATTGGTCAAATTTTATACCCAAACTTTCTTATTATTTGATGGCTAATATAAAAGGGCAGTTTTGTCTTTTAATCTCTAAACCAGAACAACAATGTAAATTAGGAAGAGGAAGATATGCTTTTGTTGTCTTCTCTACAACCAACACTTGCAAGCTTGAAGTTTTATCCCACAAGTGAGTAAGGAAAGGGAAATGAGAGGTTGAACCATGCTCTTTTCTATTCTTTAAAGCTATATTTTTCAATCACACTTAAATTGAACCAACCCCTAGTTTTCAATGTGTTTCTCTTTGATATTACTTTGTGATATAGTCTCTTGCTAGCTTAAAATTAAACAACTCAAGGTGCGAAGGAGTTTGTTTCCTTTTCGGTCAAGTTGAATCTTCTATCACATATCAAGTTAGTTATAATAAAATAAGTGTATATTCATGTTTGAAATGTATAGATGTATGGCTTTGAGTCTTATGAAATGTTAAAAGATGTATTTTTTAATACATTTTCTTAAATTTCAGAAAAACATATTAATAAAGATTAAATGTTTCTAAAACATATTATGTGTATGTTTCATAATACCGTACAGTGTTTGAATGAGAAATTTTAATAAGATAACTCATTTGTAAAGAAATTTTGAAATGTTTTAAAAAATATATGTTCTTTGAGTAAAGAATGCTGAAAGAAATTGAAATTCTATAATGTTTTAAGCAATTGGATTACATAAAAATATAACTTTAAATTTGGCCTAAAAGATAAAAATTCAAGAATTATTCATATATTTTATATTATTTCTTTAGTTCGATTTTGTTTTAGGGTCGTTAATATGATTAAGACTGGATGAAATATTGGTGTGATGACTATTTTTAGTTGATATTGACTATTACTTTTTTATTAATATTGATAGGAGTTATTTTTTTAAAATTGTTAGGATTATTTTTTATTGTTGTAAATCATTATTATTATTTTATCTGATATTAATTAGAATTTTATTAATTAATGTTTAGGAGATTAATTTTTTTTTGACAAATATAAACTATATTCTTTTATTGACTGTTATGATTATTTTTTTTCAGTGTCTTTAGTGATTATTTCTTATTATCAGCATGAATATTATCCTTTGTTAACTTTATTTCATCTCTATCTTACCTAGCTATGAATATGTATAATTAGTTGCTAAATTAATTTTTACATAATTGATAGTTAAATTAGTTCTATGTATTTGATATTTTAATTTATTTGTATTTGATGGTAACTAAATTAGTTTATGAGAATCTAAACTAATATCTAACATTAATTACTAAAATTTTAACCACTCACTTGTTATTGTTAGAGTTGTTATTGCTAGATTTTAAATTAATTTCTAATTAAATCAATAAGTAATTTTATTATTTTAAAACTAACAAATTTGGTTTCTAAAATCAACTTTTTTTTAACTAGTTTTCTTATATTTTTCTTTCAATTTTTTCATTTTGTTTCACTTAAATCAAAGCTTCTGTGTTTACATGTTTCTTTTTTGCACTTTATTTATTTTCTCTCTACCTAACACAACCTTATATTTTAAAAATTATTGTTTACATGTGCATACAAATATTACTCCAATTTATAAGAATAAAAAATATTAAAAATACTAATTTTAAATTAAAAAAATACGAGTACATTTTTCAATTATTCAATGCCTAATTCAATTTAACCTAATTATAATTTATTGAAATAGACCAAATTACTAAAACATTATCTTAATCCCGTAACTGAACTATATATTCGATTAAAAATTAAAATAAACTTAACCCACATTTACACTATTCCTTACTCTTTACTCAACACTTGTACATTATCGATGAATCATTCATGTGAGGTGTCGGCCTCATCATGAAAGTAAACAAAGGAAATTCTTGATAACTTTTTTGTCGTGTAAAATAATTACTAACCACTAATAACTGATTTTAATTAAAATACGTAATTAATTTAAAATTAAAACGTTAAAAGTCCGTGCGAAGGGTAAGTTGTTAACACGTGCGAAGGACCCTACACACGATTTTGAAGACGCACTCCGTTTTGCCTCCCCTAACAAATAGAATTTCCTTCGCCTAGTGAGAGAGGTAGGTCCTCTTCTCTCTCTCACAGTTCGGCGAAATTTGGATGTAACGACTCTTCGATTTCCAAATTCTCTGCGCTAAGAACACGATCCTTTTCTTCTTCTCCGGGTAAGTCCCGTTAGCTTAATCCTTTACCTTTAACTGTGTTATTTGCCGATTCAATTCAATGCTAACTTCCTAACTATTTTATGACCTTAATCACTCCAATCACTCACTGTATACGATCCCTCTGTCTCTGATTTTTGTTTATTTAGGTATTACTGTTATTGTTGTTGTTATTATTGTTCAATTAAGTTTAATTTATGAATTTATGAAATTCTGATATACTGCACAGGTTCTGATAAATTGGATTGGGCTCTTTTGAAATTGAGGGTGTGGTTCAGTATTTGTTAAATTCCGTTAATTTGTTTGATTGTACTACTATGGACCACCTTCCCGTTGAAGTGATCGGTAACATATTGTCTCTTCTCGGCTCGGCCCGGGATGTTGTGGTTGCTTCTGCAACTTGCAAGAAATGGAAGGAAGCATGGCGCAGTCACCTCCACAGTCTTTCTTTCAATTTTTCTGACTGGCCTCTCTATCATGACTACACCTCTGCTAGGTTGGAGATACTCATCACTCAGACCATTTTTCAAACCAAGGCTTTGCAGTTTTTGACCATTTTCATGGATGATGAGCATGAGTTCTCTGCTGCCCCCGTCATTGCTTGGCTTATGTATACTAGGGATTCCTTGCGCCAATTGCATTACAATGTGAGGACAACCCCCTGTTTCAACATCATTGAGAAATGCAGCAGGCATAGGCTGGAGGTGTTGGCATTGGCTCGCAATTCCATCACGGGTGTGGAGCCGCGTTATTTGAAGTTTCCTTGCTTGAAGTCGCTTTCCTTGAGTTTTGTTAACATCTCGGCGTTGGATTTGAGCCTTCTTATGTCGTCTTGTCCAAAGCTTGAAACTTTGGTTATGGTTGGTCCAGAGATTGCAATATCGGATACTCAGGCTTCTGTGGAGCTTAGCAGTGTTTCTTTGAAGGATTTCCACCTTGAATTGTTTAGTTCCGATAAGTTTATACTGGATGTGGATTTGCTCGAGAAACTTCATTTGAAAGATTGTACCTTTGAGATTTTTGAGCTGATTGGAAAGGGAACACTGAAAGCGTTGAAAATTGATGATGTGAGTGTTATCCATCTTGATATTGGGGATAGTACGGAGAACCTTGAGATTATAGATGTCTGTAACTTCACAATCATGTGGCCAAAATTTTATCACATGATCTCAAAAGCTTCAAAGTTACATAAGCTTCGGCTGTGGGGTGTTGTTTTTGATGACGAGGATGAGGTTGTCGATATAGAGACAATTTCTGTTTGCTTTCCTCTATTGACGCATTTGTCGTTAAGTTATGATTTAAGAGATGGAGTGCTTCATTATGGCTTGCAGGGTTTGTCTTGTTTGATGAATGTGGTGGTGTTAGAACTTGGATGGACTGTAATCAGTGATCTTTTCTCAGTATGGGTTGCTGGACTTTTGGAAGGTTGTCCCAATTTGAAAAGATTGGTCGTTCATGGTTATGTTTCAGAGGTCAAAACACATGAAGAGTGCCAAATTCTTGCCAGATTCTCTGAATTCATTCTTCAACTAGGAAGAAAATATGGGCATGTAAAATTTGAGTTTGAATATGAGTAGTGGGTTCTGTCGCACTCATGTAATCTGTCCAAATAAAGGAAAATAGATGCATGCCCCTTGAATTTCTTTTGTCCATTTCTTCTGTCTTGAATCACTAGAATTCTTCAATTGTAAAGTTATAGATTCTGTGTATAAGAGTGAATTTCAGTTTCCGTCCCATCCCCTTTCTTTCTATTGTTATTACTGTTTTGTTTTGTGGAAGGAGACAGAGGGAGCATATACGTGGTTGCTTTTTTGCGCTTGAATATTACTGCATAGTAAATGTTTGCTGTTTCTTCTGAATGATTCTTGGATAATCTGAATCGTACTCCACCTTCTTCTTTCTAAAAACGGGAAGTTGGCAAATTATTCCCACTAGTATTTACTAGTTATCACGCATCTATAACTTCTATTAAACACATTAAAATGAGTCACTAGTCTAATGCATGATCTCTTCCTGTGTCCAAAACATAAAGTATATTTAATACACCGAGTGATCGGAATAAATGTCATTTGTGAACTAACAAATTATTTGACCTCATGGACACCCACTGGGTTATTATAATAACCTTTACCCCGTGTATAAAAAAGTAAGTTCCCCTTTCTGATTTGTAGATCTCAAACTCCAAAATGTGCAAAAATATCCATAAAACACAGACACGTTCAAGCACTATTTCACCCCTTCATCGTAATAAAGGTATAAAGAAAAGAAGAAAACACAGCAAAATTATCCAATCATGAATGACTTGATAAGAGGATAAATTTTATTATAATTATCATAAAACACATATAACGAACAGTAAATTTTGATTGATTGCCAATATATGTTCATACTGAAAATACATATAAAGTAAACTAAAAGGCAAGGGTAAGGGTGTGATAGGCGTAAACAAGAACATACATACACAAGTCCACGATGAAAATGACATCAATATTACAAAAACTATGTATTGTACGTCTGAAAAATTAACTAGTGATCATTTGATAAGAAGAGTCATCAGAATTGGGCGATCCCATTCTTCGTTGATCTTAATTTGAGGACTCTTGCAGCTTCCCCGTCCCTTTGTTTCTCTGCTTCTTCAACGGACTATAACTTTAGTATTTTGTCGTTGACTTTCTTTTTCATTTAGCCATACGAGTCACAACAAACTCTGGTGCGTACAAAAATCCAAGGTCTTCACTGGTTACCACGCAGTTTCTTCACTAAGGATAACTCATGCTCCTCCTCAAAGCTCTCATTTTCTCTTTTGCTTTCTGAGCGTTGGTTTCAACTATAATATTGTTTAATTCTTCAAAACACTGCTGCAAGTGATAACAAGATGCTAATTTAAATGTGGTTTCAAGTTATCACCACTAGCTCAGACCCTATATATCACAGATTTCTACGTAACAAGTGAGCTTTGTCATGGGAAATAGGAAATCATATTAAGCTGGACAGTATTAGCAATAGATTTACTATAATGGTAATGGAATAGAAAAGGACCATGCTACACCAAAGCTTTTCTACCCTTGATGGAAATTCTAACAAGAAGTTAATTAGATCATCATTAGTTAGTGATTACCTCTTGCTTTCTTCTCCTCTCGAGCTCAGCCTGAAAAATACAAGTAAGATCCTTGTGAGTATAATTGAATTACCAATACCTAACAACTATATGGATGAAAACTTTCAACATTCAGCATAAGTTAACGTAATTTGGCAGTACCAGCGCCTGTCTAAGTTGGGCGTTCTCTTCTTTTAATTGGTTTAGTTCCGCTTCTAATTCAACCGTGTATGCCTGCCAAGGAAAAAACCGTATAAGGCTCTGCAAATGAATCTTAATACAATCCTTCCTCAAATATCCACCAAGATGTTCCAGAAAAAGAAAAATGTATATTACTTTGTACAAGTTTAGAATACTTCTTCCTTCTGGCGTACTTTTACCCTTTTAGTCTGAATTCACAAGAGGAGTTCTCAAAGAACATGATATTTCTAGTGTTATTGGAAGTGAATCCCTGCTAAATAAACTAGTGTATGCATGATCTACTTCCTGTCCACGTTTCTTCCAATTAATAATTGTTTATCCCTGATCATTATGGTACCTAAATAATCCTATCTATCTATCTATCTATCTATAGATTCATACATTATGCAATAAGATAATTTCAGGTTACTATAATAGCAGAACCTACTTTTCCATCACCAACTCTATGCAAGAAGTGAAAAACACAACGAAACTCATAAAGTAGTAGCTACGTGGTCCTTTATTTACATATATAAATCTAAGCTAAGCTAAGTAAAAAGAACTAACTAAGAGCATTTCAAAAGTAGCTGATCTACTTGATAGACCACTGCTGCTGGTGGTTTGAACCTGTCATGTGTCAGTAAACCCCCTACAGTTCGTTGAAAGAAAAGCCAATCCTAGTTACATTGCTTCAAGGGGAAAATGATTGAGAAAAACTATCGATCCTAGTGCATCAATGGCGAGCATTGAAGACATATTCTTATATAAACTCGATGTATCCAATTTTGGTGCAATAAAGTTAACAAAGTATTGATACTTTTATTACTTCTTCTTAGACACTAATGTTGTGTTCAGTAGCTCATATATATCAATGATGCATCAACTATAAATCCTTAGTCCCCTCAAATTATGAACACCAACTTCACACAACAATTCTTGGCGGGAGTGTGCACTACAAAATTATCATTATGAAGCAGAAAATTTAGAAGAATACGTCAAGAGAGTGTCTTGCCAACATGATCTATATCAAGATTATGAATCTGAGATGCATAGACATTGCATTGAAATGATAAAATGAGACATGCACCTGTTTTCTGGCTCTAGATCTGGCGGCTGACTCTCTATTCTTGATCATCCTCCTCTGCCTCCTCTCCACCACCTTTTCCACAGGACCATCCCCTATCCTCTTTCTACCTCTCAAACCACCCATCTCAAGCCCAAACTGCCCACAATCATTCCCTATCCCATCAGAAGAATTGGCCGGGCTCACAGGCCCACCCATTCCCATTGCGGGGCCCATCCCATACCCACTCCCTCCAAAGCAAACTCCTTGCTGATGAAACCCCCCACCACCATCCCTCTTACCATTTCCAGCATACCCACCAGAACCCTCCCCCACTGGGTAACCAGGTGCAACCACGTTACTCACTGCACCAATAACATTCCTACCAACAAAAGAAGAACCCATTCCCGGCATTGCACCGTTGTTATTCGTGTAATGCGGCTGCTGCTGGGGGATGTGGTGAGAGTGAGGAGGCAACTGCGGCGGTGCACACGGTGTTTCCCGAACCACCCCAGCCTTGACCAAAAAATCCTCCAAAGTCATCTCACCAAAAGTGGGCTGGCGAGGGGCAGACTCGGTATTATTCTGAACACTGTTGTTGTTGTTGTTATCGTTGTCGTGTTGCTCTTTCTGAATCTGGGACCAGACTTCATCCACGGTTTTCCTGCATAGGGGTGCAGGGAGAGACAGTGAGGGTTGGCGAGGTAGGCTTGGTTGTTTCCTTAGTGTTGTTGCGTCTTTGTCAGTGAAGGGTTGGTGGGAAAGAGGGACATTGGAGGAGGTTATTATGGCTTGGTTCTCTTCTGCGTTCCAGATGCTGCTGAGAAACTCGTCCATGTTCATGGAGCCGAAGTTTTTGCCAGGCTCGCATAGACTGTGCTGGAACTCGTCCAGTGTAAGAGAGTATATGGAAGTTTGTCTTCCCATGGATGATGGTGAGAACTGAGAATGGTGGTTCTTGTTGGCATCTTGTTGGAATCTTGATTCCACCTCGCCTTGGGAGTTCATCTCACTCTCTTCAACCACCATCTTCTTCCCTTCTTTGAAAGAGACAAGATGAGAACAAAGGGAGTAACAGACAAGACAAATCTAAGATTGACAAAATATAATACAGAAAAAGAACGCTTCCATCTACTTCACTACTATTGTAATACCATGTTTAAAATATTTTTAATAATGTTTTTAATTTGTTTACTATTAAATAAGAAAAATATGTCTATATTATAAAAATGCATAAAAGACTTGTTATCAAATACTTTAACAGCACATGAAAATTCACTTAACATGTGAATTATATGTTAATCTTGTTAAGAAAGAGTCACATTATTTAATCCCTACTTAGTATTTTTTTTATTATTCAAAAAAATGTCAATTTATACATCTAAGTAAATTTCTTGAAGTGGGGACCATGGCAGAATCAGTTCATTTTTATCACCTTTTGGTAGAATAGAATCAGATGCTTTTCACACCACTGACATTATTTAATGTTATCCAATACTAGATGATCAAGATAAATACCAATTCTGATTCCACATAAATTCACTTGCAAAAATGAGTATTTTATCTGCACCGGCACCAGAAGAAAAAAAAAGTTGAGAATTGCACCACCAAGATCTCTCAACAAAAATCAAACTATTATAAGTTTGGGTTTATTCACTACACACAGCTTACTGTAGCAATGGAAATTTCACCCTCAAGAGCATAAAATAAAACAATATTGTGTCAAAATAAAGAGGTAGGTTTGGGTTTGGTTCAAAGAAGCATCTTTTTTCTCCAAATTAAATTGTAATTTTCTGCTTCTAATTAATATTCCTACAGCTTTGTTTTAGAATAACTTGAGCTTTTCCTTTGCCTTGATAATAAATATAAAATTTTGGATGAAACATCTAACTAATGCTAATGAGTATGATACCAGGTGCAAAGTTTAATGTTTGGAATATTTTCCCTTCTTTGATGAAAAAAGTGGTAAAATATTCATACACAGAATGGTTACTGAAAAAGGATGAAAAAGCATAAACCATGACAAACTATGATGAATCATGAAAAAAAGTTTGATGTGATGGAAATAAATAACAACAAAATGATCTTGCAAAATGGTATATATTAATAATCTATATAAAGTAAACAAACATTGTAAAGATTGATGAAGCCAAAATGGATATCAATTAACAATATAATCTACAAAGATGGTGGATTGCATACAAAGTGTAGGGACATAGATACCTGGAAATTGAAATTTCAATTTGAGACTGGTATAACTATTGAAGAAGTTCCTTTTGTAGCAGTGCAAAAACTTGTAGATCGATGTTTCTGTTCAGTTTCACCACAATTGCAGATCAAGTGTGTGTTCAAATTGATTTAAAGCAAACTGAAGGTAACAAAGAACACTTATACAAGGCACACTACCCTGCAACTTCATGGATATATCTTGTCTATATGGTTCATTCCAGCTCAGGGTACCCCACAAAACAGAGCATTAAATGATTAATTAAAAAAGATAAACTTTTAATGCTGCAATAGATACAAATATTTTTCTCAGTAGGTCACATTACCCGCCACGTATAGGACAGGTGTCGCACGTGTGAGCTTGTATTACTACAGCACATCTTTTGAGCTCAACACGTATTCCTTTCAATTTTTTCTCTTGCAATATTATTTATTCACCTTTTAATGGTTTTATTATACTATTTTCACATAGCAAATTGTTCTTACTCATAATCGTGTTCAATATTTTATTTTAGGAAGGTTTTAAAATACATTCATTTTGTTTTAGTATTAAAGATAATACAGATATGCGATGTTGCAACAATATACTTATAGCTACAGGAGACATTTCTCACGAAAACATACATATAAAAACAAGAAAATAAAAAGAAAATGTACTTAAAAATGGTAAAATATTTCTATCACAAAATCATTTTTGTTCTCAATTATTGCAAGAATTAATTTGAAAATCATGTCAACAACACAAGAATGAAATATATAATTTGTTTGAGGACTTTTTAATCCTCTTTTATTGAGTGTTAAAATGAGAGATTTGTCAGTATATATTTAAAATAAAAATTGAATATTTTTATTTTTATTCAAACTTGTATCTAAAAAACTAAAAAAACTTTACTTATTAGTTGTTCTAAATCTTTGTTGTGAATATCAGTTTATTTATTAAACATTTAAGAAATTTATTCTTAATACAGAAAAATTAAGTTCACTATATTTAAGGGTTATGGTTTGAGTAACTTAGTAGGCCGAATTTAGCATTAACAGGAAAGAAATTTGAGTAATTATATGTATAAGAGTGAAGTTATTTCTATTTGTATAGTTAAACATAAACATAATTTATGAAAATATTATTTGTCCAAATTAGTTATTAAGTGCAACTAAGTTTTATAGAAAAACGAGAATTACTTTCTACTTGCAATTATGTAATTTAGTATACTTGACTCATATCTAGGGTGAAATACCTTAGATGATATCATACTTTAAATTATAAATATGTTAATTCATTTTTACTTTATTAGTGATCTAATCACATATATTAAAACATTAAGTAGTGAAAAGTTAAAAAAGATTTATACATTCTTAAGGCGCATAAACTACATTGGTCAAATGATAAATGTTAGTATTTAGTTATGCATGCTTAATACATGTGTGAGTATGTGACAGGATATTTTTACATCTTATGAATGTTTCAGTTGAAATTATTCATCGAAGGTTGAGAATGAAACTACTAACTAACTTTATGGTTTTTTATATATATTGATGATCATATTGATATACTTGTATATTATTATATATTAATATAACTAATAATTAATATAATATTATGTTTAAGATGACAAGTTTGTATGAACTAAATAGGATAGATAAAGGGTGAACGAAGAAAGTGAACATGACTAATGAAACTTAGAAAATTAAGTACATAGTATGAGCTATATTTTGAAAATCCTAACTTTAAATTTGTAATTATGTAAATATTATGTTTATAATAAATTTATTTATTACCGTAACGAGTGATGCATGTAATGATATATGTGAATATGTATTATATATCAAGTAATAAATGTTTTATTTTTAATTAGCACACCGTTTTATGTTGTCGTGAGCACATGTAACTTTCCATGGATGTATAAATAATGTTATAGATAATAACAATAGCGAATAAAAAAATAATATATAAATATTTTTTAAAATTTTTTGTTGTATTTAATTATATATATATTATACCAACAATACTTGTATGTTTTGTATTAATTAGTTCTTTAGCATATTAGATAGAAAAATGACAATGCAAAAAAGTTATACAATGAATACATTGTGAATCATTTATAAATTTCTCTATAAATACTGGACGACAAGTAAGAGAAAAAAAGTTTGTCCATGATTAAAATTAATTTATGTAGAAGTTAAAATAATTTTTTTTTAAAAAGTTTAATATGAGAACATTTATAAAATTAAGTTATATCATATATAAGCAATTTTTAATACAGAACAAGCTATTTTTTATTTTAAAAATATTAAAAAGTTTATTCAAAACAAATTTGCATTTTGTATTTGGATTTCACTTTTCTATAAAGTGAGCAAAAATGAATAAAATACAATAAATTGATTAGAAATCAACTTTGAGATAGCCACAATCAATTGTATATTAACCAAAATTTAAAAAAAAAATCATTTTTCTCAACCAATTTTACTAAAGTCATAATTGAAATTTTATAAATTATCCAAACAAATAACTCAACTGGGCAATTAAAAGCGACTTAACAATGGTATCACTGATACCATCAAGATGAGGGAACAAATGGCCAGAACCTTGAAGCTCATGATATTGAATCCAGGGAAGCTTTTGTGCAATGTATCGTTGCACTTTAACAGGCACTATCAAATCTTCATCTCCTTGCCAAATATGAACCCAACCCTCTTTATTTGGAAATGGATTTTCCAGATCCAAAGGACTAAATTCCCACCTACCAAATGCAAGAATCAGATCTCTATGGACACTTTCATGTTCTCCTTGTTGTCTTACCTGACCCTGAAAGTGGAAGCCACACAAACAAATGTCGTTTAATTAATTATAAATTCATATTCCAACATAAACAAAACATTATAATATCATTATTCATGAAAAAATAATTATAATAGGAAATAAAACACCAACATAATTCTATGCATGTTTGGTTGTAACAAGGTCACTTTTCTTTGATTTAACATGAAGTTTAGAAGGTCACCTTACTAATGGGTGATTATAGAACTGAAAAGTTGCTTTTGCATTTGGGTACAATAGGATAAACCCAATCAAATATTATTCAGACAAACAATATGCATGGTACCACCAATTGTTGTTGCCTAACAATCAATACAAAATTATTTCATCCCCTAATTTCAAGAGAACTTTTTTAAATATCAATTTGTTAGTTAGAGATCCTGAATAAGCTAGGGTACAACTCTTCTGCATTTAAAGATTCACAAAATCTAGAAATATCCAAGGCAAGGAAAAATGGAGTTGATAAGAAAGAGGAAGAGGGAATGAAGGGCTCTCGGATCAATTCACCATAGGCCTAGAGAATAAAAGCCTTTTGCCACTACCAAAGGCTATTTCTTCCTGCACCTCCATGGTCATGCTGCACCCCATACTTCTGAAAATATAAAAAATACTTTTCTAAATTTATGATTTTTGTTTTTTAGATGGTATAATTTAAAATATAATTTTTTATATTCTAGATTATATAATCCAAAACATAAATACAATTTTTATTAAAATTATAAAATTCAAAATACATCTTTTGTATTATATTTTAAATTGTGTAATTCAAAATAACCTTAAATAAATAAGGATGTAGGAAAGTTTATTTTTTATTTTTCATTAAAAATAAAGCAGTGGAGTGCAGGGAGAAACTGAGGAGGTCGAGGAAGAAATAACCCTAACTTTAAACATAAACTACTACAACAATATATGTTATAAAATTTGAATTTGGGCCATTTAATCCCGAAACTATTTTAAGTGACACTTTATCCTTTAGTTATATGTTTTATTTTGACCATATAAGTAACTAATGTAAGAACTCCAGTTTCAACACTTAGATTATAAAGTTTTTAACATCAATTATTAAAATAAAAACCATTTAAATTTTGGATTTAATTTTAATCCAATTTGCTCTAGATATCATAAAAATGACCCTAAGGCACGAACTACAAGTTTATAAACCTTGATTCATGATATTTTGTAAGTATGTCCTGAGCAAAATGAATAGATTCATCAAAAAGTCTAATATTTTTCTGTTAACAGTAATAAAACACATTTAAGATGATCAAGTTCTAACTTTAGGCACAACATTCATCCAAAAATATCAAAATCAATTAGAATGAGTCAATCAACAACAAATATAAAGTGTGAAGTTAGATGAGTTTCGTCGTATAAGCCATATACCAAATGATTCTTTCGATCTTTCCTCTTAGGTAAAAGTTCTCTGTCTTGAAGGGAAAGAAGATCTAAACTGTCAGCAATCAAAGAAGAAGATGGAAACCATGTTTGAGTGTTCCACCAGTAAGTTAGCCAAGGTATGTAATGAGCCACACGAAGTGCCCACTGGTCTTGTAATTTTTGTAGGTAGAACAATTCATTTGTTAAGTTTCTAGGAAGACCAGCCCACCAGTAGTTCACAACTGGCGCTATGAGCACTGCACCTGCCACCCTGTCACCATTGAAATTTTGTTTCACTGTCACAAAGAATACACATAAAGAAAGTGGCTGATAGTTCATCTAACTTATTTCAAGAAATTTGATATACAAGTATTTAAACCTAAACATCATTCTTAATAAATATAATTTGAAGACAATTTTTAACAGATAACTCTTTATGGTGTGACAAGCACACATATCCCACCCAATTTGATGTCATAGACAAGCACAATTACCCCAACCCAATTTCCCAACCCTGAGCTTTTTTACACTTACTAGTCTAATGGCCAAGGAAACAAGTTAATATTAATATTCATTCAAGGTTTGTTTGGACCATCTGGACCAACAGAATTCTGCATAATAAGTGCAGAGGAACTAAGATTTTGTATTACTGACACAACTAAAATGCAAGTTCAACCAAAAGGACACAAACATTTACATGCCATAAAAAGAAAAAACAACCAAATAATGTTCTGTTCTAGGCAACAGAATTACCTCAAACCTGAATACATCATACCTGTGAGGGATGTACTTAAGGCACCTCCAAACAACCTGACCCCCAAGAGAGAAACCTATTATGTAGAATTTGGACCCTAGTCCCAATTTATCAGCAAGTTCTTCTATATCTAGTGCCAGGCTCTTCACTGTTTGGCTTGGATGAGGATCACTTTCCCCATACCCTGGTCTATCAAATGACACAATGTAGACCCCTAAATCCTCAGCAACATTCTGAAAAATCCCACCACAAATTCAGATAATAAATCGTCAAAGATGGCATAGAATATAATGAAAGCAAAAAGGGGAACAAATAATTACAGGTGATAAGGTTTTGGCAACATAGGCATCATGTCTGCAAGCATCAAACCCATGGACAAAGAAGATTTTATGATTGGCTACATCTTTTGGAACACCATGCTCTTTGTATGCTAAATTCCGTCCATCTCTTAGTTTGATTCTGGGTGCTGTTACTGGGGGGCCACTGGGAGAGCCGCACAACTTCGGGGGAGGAGGTTGAATTGCCTGATATCCCCATGCTACAAGTCCAATGAACAACACTGTTCTCAAAATTCCTGAGACAATGCAAAATTCCATTAAAAATAAAAAAATAGCATTTCAAAATAAGAATAAGAATATGAATTTAGTACTATGATGGTAGCAAACTAGTGTGAGAACAATGAAAAAGCGAGCAAGCAAGTCCCATCAAATGAATATGATACGATAATAAATCACAAATGGGATAGCAGAGGAATATGCCAGTGCACTCGAAAATGCACATGATGATGCTCGTTTGATTCAACAAACAGAAAAAAAAGTGGGACCTGAAGGGAAGTGCATTGAAGTGGTTTTGTTTTGGTTCCAGGAATGAGCACGGGTTGATGCTGCAGAAAATTTTCTGTTCACTCGACTTCCCCTGTTTCTCAGACAACGACAACAACACCGACACAACTTTTTCAAGTTCAGACAGACATATACTCAGACACGAAATCACTGATAATGAAACGGTCCACTCAGCTCGAGTTTGTGGAATTAAGATAAGGGGAACGTTTGGTGGTAATTTAACATATTAAACAACGGAATGAAATCTTGAATACTGATAATATTCATGCTCTTCAAGTTGCATGATTCTAACATGCATGCCTTTAATATTTTGATTCATTCATCTGAGATGAGATAATGCAATTTAAGAAACATAGTGCACTCATAATTGTAATAAAATCAAATAAATCTAAAGATTATTCTAATCTCAACTGCTGAATGAAAGATTAATAAAAGTCTGAATTACTAATTTTTAATTAATTATTATTATTATATTTTACTCTTTAATTTCTTTTTTTAAAAAACATTTCAAATCTTTAATGTTTTCTTATTTGTTACCCGTCTATATTATTTAGGAAGAATACCCTTTTGATTAAAAAACTTGTTAAAAATAAAGAAAACAATGAATTTTCTAGAAAAAAAAAAAAAAAA
>Ga0209700_102480_pt1 | contig 37121 bp, 16 predicted proteins | sample SiratroredBW_FD_187528 | JGI IMG/M metagenome (GOLD analysis project Ga0209700, IMG submission 187528) | Root nodule microbial communities of legume samples collected from California, USA - Siratro red BW (SPAdes) (version 2) | ecosystem: Host-associated > Plants > Roots > Nodule | place: USA...
CATTATTATTATTATTATTATTATTATATTTTTTATATTTTAAAAAAAAAAGAAGAATTTAATAAAAGTAATAGAAATATATTTTTGCACTTTCATATTTTGTTCAAGAACAAAAATAAGAGAAAAGTAAAATGAATATTTATCTAATTTTAAACATAAGAAAAATTAACAACATCCTAAATTCAAACTAAAAAAAATTATTTTACTATTTTTCAAATGATAAAAAGAAAAAAAAATAAAAACTTATCCACGGGAACGAAATTGAGTGTTGACAAGGATAATGTCTAATTACTAACACCTTTGAAAATACTTAATAATAAATCCTTCCTACAGTATTCCATTAAACAATATAACAATTTTAAAAAGATCAGATTAACTTTTCAGTTTAATGAACAAATAAAAAAAGAAAAAAAGATTATTTAATATTTTTTTTCTACCAAGAATAATTTTCAGTTTATTTCATATTCAAACAATATTATTATTAACTAATAAAAACACATGTACTTTGATGCACATGTGTTTATTTTTTATAATTTTATTATTTTCATAAATAATTAATTAGAACATAAAAAATTTACAATTTAATATATATACATATATATATATATATATATATATATATATATTTATATATAGTTTTAAACAATATTATTATTAACTAATAAAAACATATGTCCTTTCACGCACATGTATTTATTTTTTTATAATTTTATTGTTTTCATAAATAATTAATTAAAACATAAAAAATTTACAATTTAATATATATATATATATATATATATATATATATATATATATATATTATGTATAGTTTTTATAAAAAATTATATAATTATTATCTTTAAAAAGATAATCTATTTAACTATTTTGAACTAAATGAAAGTTGTTTAGTTATTTTGAAATAAATAAAATTATTTATTTTATTAAATAAATATATTATTTTTTATTTATTAAAATGTAAAATTATTCCATTTAAGATGACAGTATAATAAAAATAATTTACTCAACTATTTATTTTATTAAATAAATAAATAAATAATTTATTTTTTATTAAAAAGTAAAATTATTTAATTAAAAAATACATAAAAAATTATAAAAATTATGTATCTCATATTCAATATAATATAATATATAAATATGATCTGAGTCTTTTAATTAAAATATACAAATTACTTTTATCAATCTATTTTAATCCACATATTTAAAGTTTTTTCATTATAATATTAATACGAAATATCTTCTAACAACAAAGTAGCACAATGTGTACTTTGATTACATATAACACATTTACACATCAAATCTAACATACGTAATTCCAACCTCCACATATTTAAGTTTTATAAAAAAAACAACAACTTCAAACAAAAATTTCATAAATCCCTAGTATTGAAAGGAAAACAGAATAAAATAAAAATTTATAGGATAAACATAAATAGATAAAACATAATAAAATCAACTCACTATTATTTAAACAACTTACATAAACTAATGTTTTATTACGTTAGACAATACAATTGAGTATTGGCAACAAAATTAAAAGCTGATTTAATCCAGATCAAATAAGTTGAAAATTAAGAAAAAAAATTTAACAAAAAATAGATTAAAAAAATTGTAAGCAAGTCATTTTATTTTAAGTAATAAATAATATTATTTTATTATGATCAGTATTGATTGAAAATAGTCCTTTATTTATAGACACCTAATATATATTTCATATCCAATGATTGGAAATTATTTATTTTTCTAAAATAGATCTTACTCTTATAATTTTTCTTTCTATACAATAGCTTGTGAATCAAACTCTAATGATATAATTATAACAAATTAGTGTGTTAGCTAACATAAGAATATTTTGTGGTATAATGAGTTTGAATTAGATTGTGTAGTATTTTTTTTTTTTTCACTTTGATCAGACAAGATATTAACCTTAAAAAAAGGATCAAGATAATTAATCAGAAAAATAAAAAATAATCAACTATTAATTTATATATTTGTTCTATTAATAATTTAAAAAAGAAACCATAAAATCATTAGGTTATCAGGTGATTGAAAAATAATGATGAAGCAAAATTGCAGGTTCTACAAGAATAGTAAGAGTGTTTTCACTTGCTCCATTCTCTCTCATTTTCTTCTTTCTCTCTCATTCTCTCTTAGCATTTTTTCATTCCTATTTGGAGCTTAATCAGAATATCAATTAAACTCCATTTGCCTTGGTAGATCCACCAGCGGCCAGATGATCCCGTGTTCGCCGGAAAGGAGGAGACGGCGGCGCTCCGCTCTATCGTGGTGGTGGATCTGACCTGAGATGATGTTGTCTGGCACGAGAAGACTCTCCGTCTTCGTCAGAGATATCTGCAATTGCCAGAACAAGGAACGCCAGAGGCTCCACGTCGGCAAGGAGCTCGTCAAAATCCTACCGCACTTCATGAACGAGTAGGTTAGGGTTTCTGTATCGCATTTTCGACTTCACGAATCATTTATTTGTTTTTACCCTGATTTAGAACTTGATTTTCCGAGTTTGTGATGTCAATGCTCGCTATTTGAAAATTGTTGTTAAAGTTTGTTTTGCAATGTTGGAAAACATGTATGCATGAATTGAATAGTAAATTGCTATTAATTAGTATCACGTGTGTATTTGGTACTGGTGTGAGATAAAGGCTTTTGTGTTGTGTTAACTTATGGATTGTGGTGTAAGTAGGCAGATCAGCAATTTCTCTCATCCTTTCAGGTGTCAATTCACTGTATTGTTTGGTCCCTGATTGGTTGGATATCTGCTTATTGTGTTCCATTGACTGCTTAATTCAACTTTATATGGCATGCAACTATTAATTACTTATTATGATAATTTGTGCTTAGGTGTTGGGGTCTCTTTGAAATAATTTATTTAATGCTTAGTTGGATTTATCTTATCACATATGCAGTAGTGCAAATTTATGAAAATAGTTTATATTCATATGTCCTTGAGCAATTTTTATCTTTTCTAAAAATAAGCTCTTATGAAAATGGCTTTTAAAGCTAATATAAAAAAACAATGTAACCACATATTCTCGTGGATTATTAAAGCATTTTATACTTACTTATTCAATAAGTGCTTACGAGAGTCGTTCCAAATGGAACCTTGGTGTAGTTGACATTGACTGCTGGAATTGTTTGGTGAGCCTGTAACTGTTTCCTAGAACTCTGAAAAAATTAGATTTTCAAGTAGTAACAATTAATTTCTGGGGCTAACTTCATGTGACCATATTGACTGCTAAAGGCTGATTGATAGACTTTACCTTTGTTTTTTACTTGGTTTGGGGCTTTTATCACATGGTGGGAGGGGATTGTGAATTTCATATGGGAAACTATTGGGCATTACTGACAACTTTTAGGCATTTAAACGTTTCAGGTAAAATTGCTTATTCTTTTAAAATAAAAAATCCTATATATTACCAGTCATTGGTTGCTGCGATCAAAACAACTCAAGTATTTAGTAACAAGTATTTAGTAACGCATGTGTATTAATTTTCTACTTTTCCTCTTTACATATATATGCTTGGCTATGATGTGGATTTTTATCACATGGAAGCTGTTTCTCTAATGTCTACTCGTAAGCATCCAGAAAAGCTGGTAAATTTCTATCTTTTCATGACACCTTTCTATAATGACTTGCTGCTACTCCCAAAATAATCTTGAAATGCAGGAGATAACATAATAGAGGTGATGGAATTCCAAATTCGCAATAGGTGGCTGCAAGTTGGGTACATCGTAACAGCACCTTTGGTCAATGATCATGACTTTGAGATGGCAATAAATACACTCACTCTGCAATGATATTATTAGTTGAAATGAAACGTTTGATTGCCATAGCTTTCACCATGGTATGGTAATGGAAAAAATGTCAACCTTTTCTGGGACTTGGCCTTGTCATGTAAAGCATTTTATTATTTGTACTACTCTTCCTCACATAGTATGTTAATGAAGCCTTATTGAAAGGAGAACCTTTTCCTTGGTATATTGTCATTTTTTTTTGTTTTTGCATCTGAACTGAAACTTTTACATTGAAATATGGCCATGCAATATGATGATATTTAATGAAAAACTTGCAAATATTCACTCTGTAATTTTATTTTGGGTAAAAAGTCACTTTAGACCCTTAAAGTATTAAAATTTAAAACAGGTATCTGAAATTATTAAGTAATATTGAATTATAGTTTTAGGACAAAATTCATAGTTTACCCTTTTATTTGTTTATTTGCCATTATGGTCCCAACATTACTTTTAAGTTAGGCTCGAGGTTACTGTAGATGATATCTGGTGTTCTTAGTGTTTTGTACATTAATGCATTTGCAACAGATTGGTGTTAAAGCGGAGTGGCGGGCTCATTGCTACTCTAACTTTGCTTTCTATACTTGTTTAAAATTCTCCTCTTTTTGGTTGCATGGGTGCAATTTTCACTTGAAATCATTAATCTCCACCCAAGCAGGGATATAGCTGTTGTTGACTTCTCCATTTAAAACAATATGGTACATAAATTTAAAACTGTGTTTTATGTTCCTAACATGACAAATCATGGGATTCTTTCCCTCTAACCAAATTGATGTCCAACACATTTATCATGTAAAACACATTATCTTGAGAGGCTTCTCTCGTGATGTCTAGCATGTAATCTGACCTTATCATATTGATTTTTCTTGAAGGTCTTATCGGTGATTTAGTGCAATTTTAGTTGATAGAAAGCTGTTCTTTTATGTTAAACTGATCTTTGTTATTGAGGAAATTGAAATATCACAAATATTGTAATGTAAGATTTTAAATTTCAATTTTCCAAGCAACAATAATGAACCCCTGGGTTCAAAATGTTACTTCACACCTGTCTCCTTTTGTAGGTCAAAAAACCTCGTCTTCCATCTGTCCTAGGTAAGCTTCTTCAGCCTATACATATATCTGCTGAAATGTTTTTTCCTGATGGAGATCACTTTCTGGACCATCTTTTAAAGCTCCAAGAAGTGGTATGTCTCTGCTATAAGTTTGTATGTTAACAGTTCAGTTATACTAATTTTGAGTGAGTTAATTAAATGTTGCATATGTTGTTGATTGACTGTCATGTTTATGATCAATAAATTCATTTTATTGATTTTGCTGGATAGAGGAGTTACACCCCTTCCACTGCTTGAACAGGCGAACATATTCAATGGCTACTACCATTTAACTTAAAGCATATATTTATCTATTTCTATCCTTTTCCTGCTATCTATATGCATGCAGACGGATGAGGTACAAGATAGTTTTCCTCTGAGCAGAAGCAGTTTTTGCTAATTGATTGTTATCGTACTAGTTTTACAAGATGAACATCCAATGGCCCAACAAGTCAGCACTCCTGACACATTGACAGATCCTGGAGAAATGCGGCTGTACTTCTAAGGTTATATTGAGGTGTACTTCTAAGGTTATATTGAGGTGAATCATGGATGTTAGTTTCGCTAACCACAGCCTAATTCAACAAGTACGGTCCTCAAGCCAGTGATTGTACAAAACCGTGAGCTATTTCTGGCTTGGTCGGCATATTTTCTTGCTCTTTTACTGGATTATTCGCAGTTCACATAATAATCCTTGTAAAAAAGTGTCGTAGTACAAATTGTAACAGTAGTTCTAAAAAATAGTTTCATTAATAGGATAGGGAGTGTACAACACATTTTTTGCTTTCAAATGCATCAAGTCATCGGCATCACAACAGAAACAAAAATTGTATGCGCAGTGATATTAAAAATCACCACTATCCCAAGTCTGACGCAATGCAAGTTCTGTATTACAGGTCTGGTTCGGCTGTGAACACCCAAAAGCATTTCATAGTGCTGACAAGCGCACTCCATTTACATGACAAATTATGGAATAACTGTTAATGGTAATCCTAAGCATTCCATGGAGTGAATATGAACTCATTATAAAAGCTTCGCTTTAAATTGGGTACGACTCCTTAACTTGACCGAACTCCAAAAAATGAGAATTGTAATTTTTAATCTATACAAATAATGCATCAGAGAAGCATTGTAAAAAATTATTGCTTATCTGAGTTCAGAGCAATTTCCTGTGGACTGAAATGGGAAGGACAATCCCACTAACCAGGGAACAAAATCCGCCGAAATGCCATGATTCCAGATCAACAACGAAAACCATCGAGTGCAGGCTGAAAAACACCTCTCGTCATGTGCCCCCTAGGTCGCAGAGCTAAGCATTCTACCAGCTTACATGATTGTTATGTATCACAAATTACTTCTCTATTACTCGGCGGTGCCACCAAGCGAACTATCAAAAATCAACAGATCAATTATTACCATATTCCCGGCAATGGCCACACCTCCAACTTCCGATCGATGGTAATTCAACCCAAGGTGAACATTGGCTGTGAATCAAAATCCCACAAATCTCACAACGGTGATCAGGGGCTGGTTCCATCTGTGAACATTGCATACAAATATATCCGGTGTTAGGTTCTGATTTATCTGCCAAACCAACACCTTCACACGATTCAGGAATGGGGGTGGTGCTAGAATTTTCCATATATCCTGACAAGTCCCCAGACATATCAACTCCCTCAAACTGATCACCATCATCTGACTGTAGCAATTCTGTTACAGAGAAGTAGGTATGGGGTTCAAAATCCATGTAATCATCGTAATTTACATCTTGAGAGTCATTCGGCAGGTTGTTGTCTAAGTCAACACCAGAGGCATATTCTAAAGATACAGGTTCCTCTGCAGGATTGGACAGATTACCTGCCTCACCACCGTAGTTAGAGAATTCAGCATCCAAAGGTACACCCCCAAAAGAAACATCATCACCCTCATTCTTAACATTCCTTCTCACTGGCAGTTTCTGAGGCCCCGGCGCAGAGACACTGTTCCACTCAATATCCTCATCTATCTTAGGTTCCGTAATCAGTTCAACACTTGAGAGAGAGAAAAGAAGAGGATCATCCTCAACAGGAAAGAGGGGAGTAGGATTCTCATCAGGAAAGGCAGGACTGGGATCCTCCGCAGAAAAGGCGGGAGTATCATCATATACAGGAAAGACGGGAGTAGCAGCTTCACACTCTCTCATATCAGAGATTGCTCCAGAATCAGTATCTGCTCCAGAATGTTCTTTCTTTGCTTTTGTGCGTGACTTTTTGCCATCTTGTTTCTTAGGCTTCAAATCAGAGTAAGGACAGACAGGTGATTTTATCCTTCGACACTTGCAACATTTGAAGCCCAAGACACTAGAAAGTTTGGATTCCTCAAGTTCAACAGCTTCAGCATGATACCAATCTGTGAAAAGCAAATATTTCAGATAAACGAGTATAATCACCATTAACATTTCTTAAACTACGCTACAGAAAAACTTACTTTGGCATGTCTCACAGCAAATATACATCAGATCAGACATATAAGGCTTTCGACACAAGTGACAAACAGGTTTTGCTTCTGGTATGTTTGAGCTCCCTTTTAAAAGAATGTTCCTGAGCTTGAAATCATTGTCTGTATCTTCATTATTTTTCTTTTTCCATATAATACCCCAAGAACAATTCTTGCGATGGCGTTTTCCAGCTGAAGCGGCCACAGAAGCAACTTGTTGCATGTCAACATGATTATCATTTATCCTAGGAGTCGGTTCTTGTTCACCACATTTAGCCTTTGTCTTGGAAGATTTCGGTACTTGATCAAGAGTTTTAGGTCTTGATCTCTTCAAAACTGTCCCAGAGTTATTTTCTCGTCCTCGTAGGAGCAATGGACTGGTAGGAGATTCATTACGATTCTCTTTCTGAGCAAGTAGTCTGGCATGGTAACATTGCTTGCACGTGGACAAGTACTCGACTTCATTTGCAGAGACTATTGGACTTGCGGAACAACCCTCATGACAATAACCTAGCACCCCCATAAGGAACAAGATACATTTATGAACATAAATAATACAAATGATTGGATTTTAAATATCAAACATCAATAAAAAGTTTTGTTTATGTCTAACTGTTAGGTACCAGAACATAATCTTAACTAAAACACGAGGTGGGAAAGAATACCAGAAATTATCACATCTCTATATGTGTTCAAGGATAAAACAATAACACTCACTATCTTGAAAATAGGAAAATATAACTACTAAGAGAAAGGGACTATTTTTTCTCCCAATTTCTAAAGCATTTTAAAAAAAAGGTGGTGGGAGATTTGAGATGATTAAAAAGGGAGACAAACTCCCTTGTATAGCAATGGATAGAAAGTCTATCAACTGAACCCACGGATGAGGTAATTTCGCTTAACAATTCTCCCACTTGAAAATCTGGATCGAGTTAATTGAATCTTTACACAGACTTTATTTCTTGTCATCTAAGTTGCTTACGTTTATTATAGGTCATGGTAGGATCAACAACATACACACTCGTCAATGGAACCTACTTTGTCCTAATATTTGCTAGATTTTCTTTGGTGTAAATCTTTTGCATATTCACACTTTCTTCCTCTACTACCTCCTGAACAAGGTGATACCTATATATTTATATGTTTTGTTCTAGAATGAAAATCAAAATTTCTTGCAATGCAAGACATTTTAATTATCACAAAACACAGTAATCTTCTAGTCTTTGGGCTCGAGTCCCTCCATTAACCATTGAATCGAGATATAACTTCCTTGCATGTAAACTACCATGGACTTAGTTTTTGCAGTAAATAAAACTACAACATTTTGTAACTTGAAAAACCAACTTAGCGCCCTTATTGCAAGTGTAAAGACGTAGGGTGTATTTGGATTTCAGTTAGATACCTAAACCAACTTTAAGTTTTTAATGAACACTATATCAATGTATTTGACACATTTTTCATATTCAGTTAGAAGCAAAATTTACCTCAAACACTAGTTGATTTAAAAGCTACAATAAGTTGTTCTTTTTTTTTTCCAACTTTAGTTGAGTTTAACTAAACTTAATTTTCTAACTAAAATCTAAGGTCCAAACACATATAACCAGTAGTAGAATTTTTTTTTTATGAAAATTACTTGAAAATTTGAATAAACGTTGCCCCTAACAATAAATTGTGATCCTTCAAAACATAATGCAACAACTAAAGTTCCTTTAATGTATCTAAGGATCCTCTTTAAGATATTCCGACCATTGATGTATATGGTACTCAAGATATTCCCATCTTCTCTGTTTTGTTGCTAATACTTGCATTTGAGGATAACTTACAATTGACAATGAGGTAGAAATTGACTGACAATCTTACATGTTGAAGTGTTGCAAAACTTTCAATAATTAATCTTTTGAGAGCCAAATCTTCTATGTGAGTGAATTTGCATCCCTTAAATATTGTTTGTTAGTCTCAAGTCCTTCATATTGAACTCTAACCAACTGCCTCATTCTTCGATTTGAACTTTGTTAGGACCTACCACTAACAAGTCATCCACATACAAACAAGATGAAACCATTCACATCAAACCCATTGAAATAAATAGGTACAATGGTCTAAACTTGGTTTGTTGTAACCAAGGCCGCTGATAATGATGGTATCAATTTTTTTGTACCAACAATTAGTGTCTTCTTGTTCTATAAAACCTTCTAGATGAAATATATTAGTTCTCCATAAAAAATCAATCTTCACATCTAATTGTTCAAGATGTAAATAATATGCAACACACATAGCGAGAACTTTAATTGTGGTCAATCTACCAATTGGCGAGAATATCTCATTGAAGTCAATACATTCTTTCTCTACACATCCTTCACCACCAATCTATCATTATCATCTCACTTGATCTAGTAATCCATCCACAACCAATGGTTTTCCAACCTTCTTAAAGTTCAACAGGTTTTCATGTCTTGTTTCTATAAAGAGCCTCTATTTCTTCTTGCATTATTCTCATCCATAGAGAAGCATAGCCTCTTGAAAGGCTGAAGGTTCTCCATCTTAACTTGGAAGACAATATACATCATTGTTTCATAACAAATTGTGAGTGTCAAGATGGCTTAAATTTCTCTCATGTTGAACATCAAATTTCATCATCATCGACCTCATTTGGCTCTCATTCTTATTCAAAAGAGTCATTTAAAATTTTCTTCCCCATCTGCACTATAGCAATGACCTTTACAATGCTATCATTTTTTTGTTTACTTTGCAAATAATTTTTTGCAAATTCCGCATCCTTGCCAACAACAACCTTGTGGGCAATGGGACCTCGAAGTCAACCCCTTCATAATTCCTAGATTTTTGACGAGACATCCAAATGCAAGTTGTTGGTTTGCCTTCCCACATCTCCATCATTGTCTTCAAACCGATTATAATCAACGTATCACATGACAAACACACATAACTACTTATGTCCAGAAAGATTTAACCACTCCTGTTGTTTTCAACATAACTCTTATTCTATCTAGTAGAGTTCTATTTATACTATGCCATGCCATTTTGCAAAGATGTATGAAAAACTGAAAATCATCTCAAAATACCCTTTTGCTTAGAGAATGCCAAAAGTTCGTCATCTACATATTCTCCTCCCTTATTTGTCCTCAAACACTTAATATATTTCTCAGTTTCAAGCTCTACTTGTTCTTCTAATTCCTTGAATGAAAAAAACACAGTTGAATTCTTCTTAAAAAGGTACACTCACAATCTCTTAAAGTAACCATCAATGACTGATACAAAATATTTTGCTCCTTCTAGCGATACTTATGGTGATTCTTTTACATCATAATGGATCAAGTCTAGTATGTGTTTGCTTCTAATAATTGCTTAAGCAAACTAATACATCTTATAATGTATCTACCAAAAGCATGTATAGGTTGATTGTAATCTTATCTTCATTTCATCATTACCAATTTTATCTCACCACCTTTTAAATCCCACCTTAAATATGGATCTTACACCCAAAGTTGTCTAATTGCCCAATGCAGTGTATTCTTCACATGTGTCATACCCCTGGAACTTTGCGAACTATAAATATTTCTTCAAGCCCTTCATCATGCAATTGTTTTTCGCCTTTAGAAGTTATTGTTAATTTGCTAACCAAAATATCTTTCATCTTCCAAGGTACAAACAACCCAACCGTATGAGGTTGTTTCTTGAGAGTTCTTTCCTCCATTCGTCTTGTGCTAACAATCTTTCTTCTCTCATGTCACAATTGTAGCATCTGAGGTTCTTTCTTCTTTGAGACATTCTACCATGATTTTGACTCCCATTAGAGCCATGTTCAATTGATCAACCTCTCATCATCATTAAAGTCTCTAATTGCGCTCAACTAGAAGATCCGCACGTTCATTTTTCACTAGGTTGAAATCTACTAGTGAAAGTTGGACAAATAAAGTAATTAGATTGTTGATGTGGTTCCTTACTAACTTGGACTCATTCATTTGAAGAGTATAGAGTTTTCTCTTTTTAACATAATCATTGCGTGAAATGGCTTAACCTGGTACAATTTGATGAGGATATCTCATATCTCTTTCATGCTTCTTTTTCACGACATTTGACAAACTGAATATGCCATTGTCACCAATCTATTTCCACATTTCATCTACAATATTCAAAGGTCTACACAATTGTCTTTTCTCAAAATTACCCTTTTTGATTTTCAGAAAGATAAGTTATTCTCGTTCAACTTTATATCTAATGATGAGAATAGTTATTTTCGTATGTGGAAGATCATACTAATTGCAACCAAAAGGCATACAGATTTTTTTTTTCTCTACTGAATAACATTGCTTATGTGGTAGATATTGCAACCAAAAAGCATACTAAGATTTTTCTCCACTGAATGGTATTGCTTATGTGGTAGATCATACGGATTGCAACCAAAAAGCACACTAAGATTTTTCTCTACTGAAAATAGTATATCCAATAAAGAGAGATGAGTCACCAGTGGACACAACAAATTTCACTTTGCCTTAACTTTCCTAGACACCCACTTTCACACGACCACAATTTATATGTGAAAAGATTATGTCCACTTAGATAGCAAATTTCAATTTTGCTTTAACTTTCGTAGACATGCCCACACTTTATATATAGAAGATTACACTAGCTGCAACCACTCTATGTAAACAATTGTGATAGACCATGAACTAATAAACTAATCTACAAGGTAAGGCAAGTTCCAAAAAAGAAAGATAGGTCACTCCAGTGTTATTAAATATCCGGTATGGCAATGCCATGGCAAAATGCAATGGCAGTTTTATAGCCGACCGCCACCACAAGGCGGTGGCAATGCAGGTTTCGTATGGCAGCCACTTTCTACATCATGGGACAATAAGGTTGATTGGAAATGACGGAAAAGACGGAAAAGACGGAGGCACGGTGGGCACGGACTCTGCAGGCACATACGCACGGAGACGAGGCGGAGGTGCAACGGGGCAGCTACGACAAGGGTTCCTAGTTCTCCAACGGAAACTAATTTAGAGTGAACTGGGCCTTACCTGGCCCAATTAGTGTATCCTAACTGGACTGTTTCTTCCTGCACCTCGAAAGGTTTTTTGAGGCACCTCCAAATGTTTAAAAGATGTCTAAAGTGCCCCTGAATTATTATTGTATAGACAAAATTACCCCTCAAAACCCTTGGTCGTCACCTCCAACTGATTCCGTTTGTTGTTGCCGTCGCCGGTTTGCATCCGTCGACCACCACCGTCTACATACTTATCAACCATTTGAGGTAAGAATGCTTTATTGAACGTTTTGTAGTTGATTTGGGTGGTTTATGCGATTTGGGATGTTATGTGGTTTCTTTATTTTCGTTGACAATGAGTTGCAGAATGCGTTGTTCCGAAATTGTCATCTGGATCCGAGAATAGTTCCGGAACAACTCATTCCGAAATTGTTTTTTCGTTGACAATGAGTTGCGGAATGGACTGTTCCGGAACTGTTCTCCGGATCCAGATGACAGTTCCAGAACAGCCCAGTCTGTAACTGTTCTACGGCACCACCAGCACCACTGATGCTCTGTCGCTGCTCAACCACCGCTCTATCGCCGATAACACACACGCCGTCGTTCAAAGCCCCTACTGCCAAAGAACATAGCCACAACATTCCACCTTCACTGCACCTCACGACCTCCCTCTTCCACTATTCCATTACTTTAACGTACTGAGACATAAAACTGTCTTTGCAAATAGGACAGTTTAGGAATTTTTTTAAGTTTGGAGGTGCCTCAAGAAGCCTTGAAGTTGCAGGAAGAAGCAGTCTCTTTTATTGACTTGGGCCTTACCCGGACCCAATAACTTTATTTAACCTAGACCCAATAACTTTAATTTAATTTAACCTAGCAGTAGTAATTTAACCTAGTTTAGTGTCACTACTTTTGTCACCACTTCTCTTAGGTACTAGAGTGACACCATTTCTATTACGTACTAGAGTTATAGAATATTAAATCTCACATCAAGCAAAAATGAAATTCCACTAAATGGAAAAAACTAGAACACCTCTCTATAAATTCAAGGGGAGAGCAAATACCACACTCTTAAATTAAAAACAGAATACAGTCTCTAATAGAATATTAAATCTCTCATAATTTTTCTCAATTTCTAAAACATTCAAAAGGAGACGAAGAGGTTTAAGATAATAAGAAATGGGAGACAAACTCCCTCATATACCAATTGATAGAAGGCTACCAATTGATCCCACTGATGTGGGACTTTTGTTTAACAGTAACTATTATGTTGTATTTATATAGAAGTTAATAAATAATAAATTTAACAAGAATCACATATCAAGATTATCTTGGAAATTTAGGACAGCAAAATAGAGTAAGGATGGAACATTCACAGGTACCTTGGCATGCATTACATTTGGTAGCATCCCTGAATCAAAGTAGATAGATAGGAATTACGATCTTTAGAGAAAACAGGTTTAAAGAGCAAAATGGGAAGGGGAAAAAAGATATGAATGAAAAGAGGATTATTACCTAATTAAAACACCCATCTGACATACAGAACATGACACCACATCCAAGTTATCTCTCTTGCATGTAAGGTAAAAAAATATGTCCTTGCAGATAGCTTTCAACCGCTTTCTATGCGACCCAGATGCAGTATTCAAGTGCTGCTCCACATTATATGGCATGTTTCCCTTACCTTCTTCATACTCTTTCACCAAATATAGAGGAATTCGTGCTTCAGAAAACCAATACTTCTCCTTTCCTTCAGGATCTTGCTCTATTTCAATAACATTTTTCATCACCCGAGAAGGAAGATGTTTTTGACTCCCAAAAGCTATCCCATAACAATTTTTCCCCTCTACCAGTTTAGTGTCACAAATATTTGCATTTCTGAAAGCAGAAGCTTCAGTCTCTTGACCTTTTCCATCCTGGATATTCTGCTCAGGACGAATCAGATCACTCCATCTGAGATAAAAATCCAGATATCTAACCTGATCAAATAATCAAATATTCACCAGGTCAACAAGCTTGCAAGATCCAATATACTACTTACAGCCAAACAAAGTTATAGCCAAAATGCTTGACATGTAACTTATTGAAAATAAGAAAACCTGAAGTGCCAGCTGCGATGCATTCCTACTCATTTCTACAGCAGCTCTCCAAACAAGTTGTCTACTTCTTTTAGGGATATCAATGCCATCAGCATAAACAATGGCAGAAATTTTTTTTGAACCACCTGTCCCCGTAATAAAGAAAACATTTTATTCACTGATAATAATAATAAAGAAAAAAAAATCACAAATATGAGTCCAGGAAAGCAGAGACAACCAAATTGTAAAATTCAACATTGTAGGCTGACTCGACCTAAATTGATCTGAATCTTGACTATATAAGGTGAGTCCATTGTCTATTGAACACTCAGATATCTTGAACACCCAACAATATTCAGCTTGAAAGCTAACTAGTCATCTCAACTAACATAGGTAATGTGATATTTTAATTAAAAAAAATATATGTTAAAATATAATTTATAATTAATTAGTTGTTCATAACAATAAAATAGAAAGTCAGGCCAAGCTGACCTTTTAACTTGGTTCTACAGCCTTAAAAGATTTGACCTCAATACACCTCACTCTTAGACCTAACCCAACCCCAAAAAGTGAATTTGGAAAAAGGATGTTAGAAGGAAGAATTAGGAAGATGATCACTTGTGCCCTCTGCCGAACCCAGTTCTGATGCTTAACAAGCAAGTTGATCAATTAGTTGAGAATCTATCAATTATAACAGTTTATGTTAATTGTTCAAGGAACAAGGGATTGGAAGGTATAAAAGGGAATAGAGGGCAAGGTGTAAGGGTATTGTGTGCACTCAGGAAGGGGAAGAGTCCGGACTCACAAAATTCCAGGGCAAAGAGACATATTCTATACTTTCAGCTTCAGTTTCATTACCAAACTCTTTCTAATTCTAGTTAGAAGAGAGGACCTAATTCTGTTCTTCAATAGAAGTTCCATCACTACTTCGTTGCTATCTCATATTTCCTACATCCTGGTATATTGTGTGGTTAAAAATAAAATACCTTGTCGTGCTGCTTTTCTGACCATGGATTTTGGCAAGATAGCTTTCTGGAATATAAATTTAGTGAATTTGCCACCACGCCACCACACAAAGTTTTCAGGGCAACCATCAGCTGTAGCTTCATCGATAGCTGACCGCTTCTTATAACGCCTCCCACTTGGTGCACGCTTCTGTGCTGTTCCAAGAGTAGATGTGGCACTTTGCACCATGGAAAATTCAACCAACCAATCATCCATCAGCTTAACCCAGTCCCCGCAGAAAGAAATTGTCCGAATGTTCTCTTCAAGCTGAAAATGAAGTGTTAACAGAATTGCTCAGATGGCACAAGCAAGAAATGTCATGATGAGATATTCCTAATATAGGCATGATAGTGCACCATTCTGGAAAAGGATCACATGGACAGGCAGCAACATCGGCATCTAAACTATTTAACAAGTTGACAGGACAAACCGAAAGGTATACAAAGTAAACTTATCAACACAACCACCCTAATATGTAAGCGCACATTTATTAGTTGAATAAAGCCACATACACGCTATACAAAATCTATTCAAGTACATAAAGTTACTTTATGCAGAAAGGCAACCAAAGGCAAAAGGCATCCTTAAATAACTACTTCACAAGAGATTTAGTTCCTGGTGCCAGTGTTGAATTTCATAACAAAAGAGATAGCGAGCTGTATAAAGCCCTAAATTCATGAAACAAAGAAAAGAAGTCACAGAGTCGTCTAATTTAGTTATCTGAGTGACGTCATTAAGCATCTTTTGGCCCATTTGAACCATCATCAACTGTTGCAGGAAGTATAATTTATATGGGAAACTAGATAGGCCAAAACAGATGCAAAACTAACTAAATGCCAACGTGTGGCTTTGACAATGAATGACTATTAGCAAAAGCCAAAATATAAAATTAAAACAAATTACATTTTTAATAATCACTTACTTCAAGTAAAAGTGGTTTGATAGCACTAAATGTTGTGGCCTGTTCCACTCGCTTACGCCATTGCCTTCTGTAGATTGAACTTAGGAAGGGCCCAACTACTAAACCCCGTAAACATTCCTCAATGTACATAATGTAGGTTGCGATACAAGGGAGTACCCCCTCCACACTTCTTAGAGGAGAAAAACCAGCAAGCACTTTTATAGCACTCTTTGTGGCACTTATAGCAGCATGATTTAGCATGCATCCTCTCTTGCTTGAAACAGAGGATTTACAAGAAATGCACCAGCCACACCTTTCTCTTGGAACCTCCACGGTCTTCTTCTCAGAACTTGGCCAAAAGAAACGTGAAGCAGTTAATGAGAATGCTTTTGCTTGCAAGTACGTGTTTCCAGATGCCAATTTCCTCTGATTGTCTGACACATGGCCCTCTGACCTAGATTCCTCTGAGGAAAGAAGGGCAAATTTAGCAGCCGCTGATGCAGCAAATTCACCATGTATATAGTAATTCATGTATGACAAAGGCTTATAGGAGAAACCCATGTAGGCAAAACCATTGGTTACATTGCGTTCACACTTTTCAAAACTGGCTTGAGTGCTTTCTTTGGTTTGGAAAGAAATATTTATAGGAAACCCTGTATCATTTGCATGGCCATAATAACTAAATTGACTATTTATCGAAGAGCACTTGCCAGGATCTACCACTGTTGGCCTATCATCAAAATTTCCTTGGTTCTTGTTGGAATGATGACTAACAGAAACAGAAGCAGAATCAGCTGAGAGGATGGATTCCATCCTACTGTCCTCAGGAAGCTTTGTAGTCACAACAGGGCACTCACTACTGCTACCATTGCCATTACACTGAAGAGCAGAACTTTGAGTGGAAACTGATGAAGCATCAAGAGATGGCACCATATTGGCACAGTAAGTTGTACTGACAGAGGTTAAAGGATACTCTTCCTTCACCAAATTGCCTTCACCCAAAGGAGGAAGTAAAAAAGGAGAAGGCTTTGTCTCTTCCTTTATATTTGCTGAGTTCACATTCGCTCCACTTGAAACAGAATGAAACAACAAACTTTCTGGAACACTCCAATATTGTAGCACTGCCATGCAAATATCATGGTATATTGGTCTGTGTTGCATGGATGCATAAAGCACTTGGAGAACCTTGGGAATGTCATTCTGATTGTAGTATCTAAGACAAGATTCAGCACCGCCAATATTCAGCCTGCAATAAGTCACGTTACAAGAACATAAGGATATGACATCAGATTAAGCAAAATTTCAAGTCTAAGGATTTTAGAACTGAACTTCAAATTTCATGAAATACCACCTACTGATCCAGCATAACAAAACAAAAGAAATTAAGCACAAAGATGTTGAGCATACACAAGTAGATGTTCACAAGTTCCCATGAAGAGTTGCCCATACAAATCCTTTCCAAATATTTCAGCCCCTCGAAGTGTTGTTCCCTTTGCAATGGTTGGCCCCGACATATTTATTTTGCACTCTGGACAATACCATGGCCCTTCTGGTATATGATTTTTCAACACACCGATACACCTTGAATGATAAGCAGAGGGACACCCATCACAACAAAGCAGGGTCCCATCCATGCCACAGAGGCGACATTCATCTCCATTTCTATCAACATCACCATCTTCAGCACTTTCTGTATCTCTGGAATATGAAATAAAGCTCCCAGGTTGGTTCACAGCATTTGAAGCTGAAACAAACTTTATAGCTTCCTTATCCTCATACGTTGAAGTAAAGGTGTGTCTTGGCTCGATTCTTCTAAGCCCAACTTCTGTAGGAATAATATCTTCTCCATCATAATCCATCCCAACCTCTGATTCTCTCCGAATGTTCATTTCATTTAAAATATCCTCAGATTCCAAAACATCATCACAGAGAATTTGCAATATCATCAGCTTCCTACTGACAGGCAGTACATAATATTCTACAGTGGAGACCTCTTCATAAAATCCTTTCCACTCATGAGAATTTGTGTGTCCACTGACTACCAAATATTGTGTAAGAAAGACTGGCCATGTCACTGAATCCAGCAAGCTCCATTCATTGCACCTGCAAAGACATCACGCAAAATATCTTTTCAAATATAACGATTTTGCCAAATAAAATAGAGTCAATAACAGACTATAGTGGTGCTATTGCAATGTAGCAGAGAGTAACTTTAGACAGTTGCTATGTGATTCAAATAGCAGAGTGGTATTCAAAAGCAGTCATTGCAGCTGCAATAGTGGCTTGTTGCGTGGTATAACAGCACTACCAGGATATAGTCTCGCATAGACTCCAAAAACCAATTTTTACCCCTAAAACAATGTATATAATTGCAATATATGGTTTAGGTATATGTAAATTTTAGGTTGTATGAAACTAAAACTAAAATAGATAAAAGTCGGCATAATATCAATTCAAAACTTCAATTGGCCAGAGACTCGCCTAGCAGATTCAAAGAACTCCACAACGCAAAGGCACTACATCGGCTATTTAACAACTCTATTACCACTATCATGCTAAAGTGTTCGAGGAGTTGGCTACTTCATCCCCCTTCCAAATCTAACATGGATAACTATGATAAAAGCGTAAGCAAGCTGCTCATGCTAACAATCATACAGCAGTATACGAATAATTATAGTACCTTAGGCATCTTGAAGCTCGCTCTGAGCCCTCTGATGAGAGGAATTCAAGGTGCTGCCTCAAAGCTCTCATCAGCGACAGATGAATTGCGTCAAATAGTGAATTTGTGACCTGGTAATTCAGGGCACCGATGAATTCGTCCAGAGTAAACGGCTGTAGGAACAACCGTACACTAAAGGACCTCAGGAATCCATATACAGAGAATACCAGTGAGACACATTGCTCAGGAACCCCGATGGTACCTGATGACACCGGCAGCTCGGGTGGTGGAGGCAGGGTCTCAGCCTCAGCACCAGAATCACTCGGAGAATTGACATCCCCATCCTCCTCATCTTCTTCCTCATCTTTTACGGTCATCAATCCACCATCCTTCAATTCACACAATCCAGCCCTAGGTTCCTCCTTAGTGGATTCAATCGGTCCCTTCTTCGAACCATTTCTGATCTTTCCACCATTCTTCAACACCAATTCTTCTAACTTCTCCTTCCTCCCTGCCAAATCACCATTAATTTCACCCTCTTTTACTAGAATAGTCCGGACCTCGCCACTCTCAAGGTCCTCCGAATCGCCATCCTCGTAACAAAGTCTATAAAGACCGCTCTCATAGTACACCACTTTTCCCAGGAACACTCCATTCCTGGGAAAATTTTTCAAAACGAACCTTCCGACTAGAGCCACAGGCGGTCGCGAGACCGCCTGTTTCTTTGCTTCGCTCTCATTCTCCTCATCATTTCTTCTCCTCTTCCTCGGGCGCCCCCTCGGCCTCGCTATGGGCGCCTCCATCTTAGGAAAATTAGAACCCTAAGATAGATTTTCCTTTGATTTAGGCTTTCTATCAAAAAAATGATTCTAAACCTAGGGTTCAATCAGATCCTGCATAGGCATATGCAGCGAGCAACAGTAAGTGAGAGCGAAGACGAAACTCGAGGTTCGGATTGGAGAGGAATTGGAGAAATGGAGAAAGGAATTATGAGAAATTGGAAATGGAGAGGATGAGATAAACGGATTCGAAAATTGTGAGAAGAGTTGAATATGAATGGTGGAGAGTGTGGTTGTTGGGAGTATAAGGTGTGAGAGAAGTAGAAATGGAAGGAGATAACCCTACCCTAGTGAAGAGAATGCACAGTGGGGAGGGCAATGAATTTGATTTGGTTTGTTCTAGACTCAGTTGCCGAGTTGCGTTTTGGCTATTCTTTCTAGAACGAGTCGTGGCTGTGTTGACTCGTGGAGGCCGAGTTGGACACCAACACGCATGAGTCAGCTCCATTTCACTAGGCATGTGTAATAGAAATATACTGATTTGACGCGTTATTTTGTTTTCATGCTGTTGGCTGACTCAACTCACCAACATATGAAATGAAAATTCAATTTAAATGAAAAAAATAAACAAAAGCTGTAACCATTTTGCCGGGAAACCATTCGATTTAAAAGGTATTCCTTCTAGTTTTTTCTTCATTCTTTCAACCATGATAATTAAGGAGTGTCTTGCTAACAAGACCCATGGCAAGAGCACTTTTAATTTCTAAGTTTCATTGCTAATTTATTTTACACTTCTTATGGAGTTGTATTTTTTAAGTGAGTATATGTAATAATTGTCTTTATGCAAACAATTGTTGTTTAAAAAAAATCATTTAAAAGCTAATGTTTAATTGAACTAGCCTTAGTGCTAACAATAAGAATGTACTGATTTCTAAAATAAAATCAAACTAAATTAACCTACCTCTTTTCTTAACTATTTTTTTTCTTTATTTAGGCCTATCTTTCCACTTCTTAATCTTATACTCTATTATATACATGTAGTTAATAGTTAAATTTAATATTAGTTTGATTAGTTAAAGAAGTGCAACTAATTTAGTCCTTAATTGAAGATTGATTTTATTTAGTTATATTGTTCTAATTAATTGAGGTTTGATTTTATTTAGTGATGCATGTATTAAATATATGAACCTATATTAAGAGAGATATTCTAACTACATTGAATGTTTAAAACTTTTAAAACTTTTTCGATGTAGTGAGAATTTGAGGGATAATTGATTACACATATAGAATATCCAAAAGTTGGAATAGTGAATGTTTTAAACTTACTCTAACTTATGAAGATTTGGATGTAAACCTAAGAGGCTTGAAGTTGGTCAAGTATTAATTTGTGATATGAAATACTCATTTTAGGTCTTCTTGAATGCATAAGATATCATGTATATACGTAGATTCATGTGTTTATCTAATTGATGAATTAATGTTAAAATTATATATTAATTAATTAATTTGAGAGCTAAAATTAAAATATTATAATGTAGAATCTTGATAGTTTATCATTTATTTATTATTTATATGAAACCTGCTTGTACTTAATAATGAACAAATATGTACACAAGTCCAAGAAAGAGTTGAACTTGGAAGAGAATAGTATAGAAGTTTTTTCAATACTTTTAAGTGTGAATGTATATATTTGTTTTGGGATGAATGTACATATATCATGTATATGTATATGAGTGTTCGTACTACACATCCTCTGTGTAGTTAAATGCTTGTGTAGTTAAATGCTTAGCTAGTTAATAAAGTTAGTTAAATATTTTAGTATGAGTTTATAGTCTAATCTATGTTATATGTTTACAATGACACATAAACCACCTATCCCTCTTCACGCTTTAACATATACGTCTTATATTATTAGGGTAGTAGAAATTATAGCAACAATCCTATAATAACCAAGTGTCATTGTGACACAACAACATCATAATGTTTTATATCAATTAGACTTTTTACCAACATTCTTTTATGAGTCTGACATAAGGTGTAATTCTTGTACTATGGAAAGGTAAATTCAAACAAAGTGGATTAAGTGAATGAGTAGGTGAGCAATATTGAGGAAATCTTTCAAGCCACATGAACAAACGTCTAACATCTATTATCCATTTATATTCAACGATATATCACTTTAGTAATTAATCAAAGATAATTCATTTTATATAACTTAACATTTTTGTTTTGATTTATCCATGTAATAAGAGAAAAGAAAAACAATTGAGATGTGGGGTTTAGATCACATATGAATCAAGACAAGTGTGAAGTTATTTTATATTGACCAAATGATCAAAATTAAAAGAAAGACAACAAAAATAATGTCTAAACCTAGATAAAGTATCATAACCAAAAGAAAAACAACTAAATGTGGAAACACATATACATGTATAACATTTATTATGTTTGTATCCATTTGATGTCTCACTTACTTGTAATTGAATAGAAGTCATTTTCAACAACTTAGACCCTCTTTTATTTGTCTTGATAAAAATAATAATTCAAAGGAAAAATGAATAAAAAGAGAAAATTGATAAAAATATGTTTAACATTAAAAAACTATATTTCAGAATACAAGTAAACCCTAAACCTAACATATGGATATACCTTAAAAACAACACACACAAAGATATTCATCATCTAGTATCCATTTTTATTCAATGGTATCCTGCCTACTTCAGTGATCAATTAAATAGAAGTCATGTCCAATCTCTTAACTTTAGTCATGCTTAAAACAACAATTGAATGGGGAAAACGAGTAAGATATGTAGTTGAATTTGAGTTAGTCATGACAAACATAATGTTATTTTATGTTAGTCACAATAAACAAAATCAAGAGAAAAAAAAATCATGAGATATGTTCACCCTTCAAATAAAAAGTCACAAATCAAAACAAAAGCAAACCTAAACACAATTAAACATAGAACACACATACTTATACAAGATATCCACCATCCAATATTACTTACTAATCAATCGAATAGAAATCAATTTCAATAACTTCTTTTTTTTTGGTAAAAAATGACACAGTGAGGTAAAAAATTTGGATGTTGAGTTGATCATGAAAGTACGGAGAGAAAAAAAAAATAACAAAAAAATATGTCTATCCTAATTTATAAATAAAAAAACAAACCTAAATATGTTTAACCCAAATCACTATTTGGTGTCTACTTGTATTCAAATATGTTTAAATTGCCTAAGTAATTGATCTAAGAGATAAATTTATGACCACTTAACCTTTTTGGGTTTACAAAGTTGACTCCTGACTTGGTTCATAGGTGAAGTGAGGGATCTAATAAAAGAAATAAGATAAAATGGGATTTGGGAATGAGAGAAGGCATACATGATGTGGTTACCGAATCAACAAAGAGAAGATAGAAGAAGATTTAGAAACGAGGCACTGGGAAATGTAATCCTAATTGACATGTATAACATTTACATGTTTCTTGTATCCATTTGATGTCTCACTTACTTGTAATTGAATAGAAGTCATTTCCAACCACGTGACCTTCTTTTGTTTGTCCTGCTAAAAGTAATAATTGAGAGGAAAAATGAATAAAAAGAGAAAATCAATAAAAACATGTTTAACCTTAAAAAATCACATTTGAGTTAGGCATAACAAACATAATGTTATTTTGTTAGTCACAATAAACAAAATCAAGAGAAAAACAATATGTTGACCCTTCAAATAAAAAATCACAAATCAAAACAAAAAGCAAGCCTAAACACAATTAAACATAGAAAACACATACTCATACAAGATATCCAGGATTCAATATTTATTTGTATCTAATGATGTCTAACTAATCAATCGTATAGAGATAATTTTCAATAACTTCTATTTGCTTGCTCAAAGATTGAGATGAATAACAGTGAGGTAAAAGATTGGATGTTGAGTTGATCATGAAAGTACAGAGAAAAACAATAATAATAGATGTCAATCCTTAAATAAAAATTCCAAAATCAAAACACAAGCAAAACCTGAGTTGATCATGAAAGTACAGAAAAAAACAATAATAATAGATGTCAATCCTTAAATAAAAATTCCAAAATCAAAACACAAGCAAAACCTAAATACATTTAATCCAAACCACTGTTTGGTGTCTATTTGTATTCAAATATGTTTAAATTACCTATGTAATTGACCTAAGAAAATAAATCTATGATCACTTAACCCTTTTTTTTCTGTCTGAGTTTACAAGGTTGACTCCCCATTTGGTTCATAGGTGAAGTGACCGAGTGAGGAATCTAATACAAGAAATAAGATAAAAAGATAAAATGAATTTGAGAATGAAAGAAGTCATATATGATATAATTGTCGATGAAGAGGGGATAAAAATAGATTTGAAAATGAGACCCTGAGAAATATAAACCTAATTGACTGTGTTTATCCAAATGAAGAATAATAAATTGGGCTTTTTAAGTATCGTCATTCTTTCTAAGCAGACCTTATCAATAATTATCACAAACTATAAAATTCGGCCCAAGACAATATAAAAACTAAAAAAAAAAAACATGTATATAATGCTTAATCTTATCCTGAAAATAAAAGACAAATGTAAGAAAACAATAAGAATTAAATTAACTTAATTATTTATAAACCATAAACATATTACAAATTTACATTTGCACCATGTCCACCATTTACTTAAATTTAAAAAATACATAATTCATTTTAAATTTAAATTTAATTTAACCTAAAATACTTATTGACTTGATATATGATTGAATTAGTCTAATTATTATTTAAACTCTTGGACTCAAATGTTTATTTTACCACACTACTAATAGGTGAAAAATATAGAAGTTAATAACCTGAGAGGTATTTCTTAAATAGTCCTATGCATAAATTAAAAGTGAGTTGGAAAAATATTTAAATAATATTTTGAGCATCATTGTGCATAAAGTAATATTGAGTTGGAAACATAATTAAATAATATTTTGAACATCATAATGTATGGATGAACAGATAAAAATATCGTGACAATTAATAGCCATAAATAATTTATTGTTATTTGATTTAAATATTAATTACTCATAAAAAAGTTTAATTTTTGTATAAATCATTATGATAATCATAACAGTTTGGTGATACATATGTTAAGACTACTCATTTAACTTTGATATCTACTGCAAGATGATTAAGGCTTCTTCAAGGTGAAAAAGTTTGATTAAATTCACTTCTAAAGATTCTTTAAAGTGGTGATTATTTATTTATATATATGTTTTTTCTGGTAAATGTTAATATTTTTTTCTTTTATAGTTTCGTTCACTTCATATAAATATATCAATAAATTTTAAAATTTTCTTACTGACTATAACATATTTACTAGATCTATGACTAATTCCTGAGTGAATAAATTTATACAAGAATCATCTTAATTTTAACTATTTATTTAAAACATTCTTATTTATAAATATTATGTACATGAAATTTATTTGAAAATAGCCCAATTAAAATGATAAAATACATTTAAGTGATATACCTATTAAATATAACATATAAATAAATTTAATTAAATTACTATATTCATACCTAGTATATATAGTATATTTAATAAGTTCTATAAATAGAATATATGTTTATCAAATATATCACTTGTGAATGTACATATATCAAAAGCATATTAATAAACAAAAATATTAAATACACAAATAAATATTAAAATATATATATATATATAACAATTAATTTTAATATTAAATGATCATTTATTATTAAATATCACACCTATAAATTAAATTTCATGAAAAATTAAAATATTATGTATTTAATTATTTAAAATTATAAAATATATTTGAATTTGATTCTTTTAAATAAGATTTGAGTCAAGTTTGAGTTTTATAAATGTAAAAAATATTACTAGATGTTGTGACTGATAAAAAACTTGGAATGATGGAAGGAATGTTCACATGTTTAAAAATAAATAAAAATAGAGATTTCTTTTCTTTCACAATTTCACCAGATGTTTTAGACCACAAATTTATTGAATAAAATAACTTCAATAAGTGTGGAAAAAATAAGTAAAATTCAACAAAAATGCTTATTTTCACTCAGATTGGCAATGAGGCAAAGCCTATTTCTAAATTTCAGTCAAAAGAAATATATAAGTAGTTTAAGATGAAAATAATGGAATAATTATTGTGAAAGTATGGAAGGGAAGGACAAAACGGTCTAAACTTATGATAGGTAATTATATATTATAAATAAAAGAAGTGGAAGGATTAAAGTTGAAATTTATCCAAATCAAAAATAAAAGTTTCATAAAGAAGTTTCTTCTATTTAAATAAATTATTTTAATATTTATTTTTTACAATATTGAACGTTCGAAATTGTTTTTTTATATATATTTATATTAATTATCGGATTGATTTTTGTTGGAGCTTGATAATTTATAATTAGCATAGAAGAATGTATAATTAGGATCTAAATCCAAAAGTAGTAGGGACATACATGAACAATCCAAGAAAATAGTTAGTATATAAAATTATTTAGTGTGAACAAATTAGAAGTGTTTAGTTAGGTGATACTATTCGCAAACCAATAGCATGATTGTTTTAAAAAATATATCAGTATTATAAGAAATACTTTTTTATATGTGTGATGAGAAGATTTTTTTTCCTAATAATTGATTTTATCATTAATAATATTAATTTTTATTGCGATATATATTTTAAATATACAAATATGATATTTTATATGAATAGAAGGTAATATATATATATATCTTTATGGATAAAATATAGAATTTTCCATCAATAGATTTAATTGTTGTGTTTATGTTATATAATATACAGGTTATTTATGAAATATTGATGTATTTATTAAATTTAAAAATATAATATTTGTTTATTAAATATATTATTTTTGAATTAAGTATTAAAACACATTAATAAATGATAATTATCTATTACAAATTTAAGTATATAAATATGGATACTCACAATCAATTTATTCTTTAATTATGGTGAATACTTTTAGATTGATTATGTTATTGATTGGATATGAAGATTAATGGATAACTATATGTGGAGCCTAACTTTGAGTTCTTTAAGTGTTTGTATGTAGCTAGTTTGTATATTTAGTTGAGAGTACAGGTAAAAAAGTGTTCTAATGATCAAGTCAATAAGTGTATAAACAAGGTTTAAGGACAATAATATTACCTGTGTGGGATATCCATTTACTCTTAGGATTGATAATGGACTTTCAATATTTTGAGGCAATGTAAGATACTGTCTATTGAGATCTATACTTATAGGCCTTTTAAATAATATAAATAGTCGTAATTACTTTGATTAATGCTTTTACTAATCATATTTTTGTCACATAAATTTATATATATTAAATTCAATATATATTTCCATCCACATAAAATTTATAAATTACAACTTAAGTCACATATATACACAAGTTACCAACAAACTTTTCTTGTAATCCCTCACCAGTTGATATCTTACTTAATAAAACAAAGAGGGATTTGTTATAACATATGTATCTTTACTTAATACAAAACTTAAACAATGATTCACATATCATCATGTATTTGTGACCCTAAATTCAAATTCATACCATATTTTTAATTTTCACAACCATTTTCATATAACATAAATCCTTTAAATAAAACCACAAATAAAGTATATACAAATTAATATTAATCTTACATTTATATTAAACATTTACATTCAATCCATTAAAGTGATAAAAAGAAAAAAAAATAACTTCGAGCAAAAAATTATCAATTTAGGGAAAATCTAGTAGAGAGCAAGAGTTGATTTATATCTTTATCTTCTTTATTTTTGCTTGAATGAAAATATGACTGAAAAACAAATATTGGGTTTTAGTTCTATATTCCCTTAAATGAAGGAATTCTTAGCTTGAGCCAAAATAAGACCTAAAGTAATGCTTGAATTTTTGGTCTATTTTTGTTTGAGTGAAAATATAAAAAAAAAAATTACCCAATAGAATTAGATCTATTTTCAAAGTATTATCCAAAATCATACTAATACATACACATCTTCCAACCCATTTAAAAATATCAGTACAATCATAATTTGTTCAAAATCATCATTCATTCATTTCAATTTAACTTTGATTATTCAAACTCAATATATATTTTTATCCACATCAATCTCATACATGAAAAAAATCATATAAAATGAACTTTACTCATCTAAACTATATTCAAAACTTAGTTTAAGAAACTTTATACTTTAACATGTATAATATAGTCACTATATCAACATTTCAATAAGAGTATTAAATTCAAAGCATTTTAAATAATTCTCTATTAACAAAAACCTCAATATGAAACAAAAACCTCAAATTTTCATTCAATGTGAAACAAAATTTAATCCATAGAATTAAAATCTTGTAAGTCACCTTTACATCTATATATTAAGATTCTATTAAAAAAACATAAATAAATATTTTTATTATAATTTCTTACTTCAAAGTAACTTTAAACTCAGGTAAGAAAACTATTTAAAATATGAAAACTTAAAGTAAAGTGTCCAAAATATAATAAAATTTTAGTACAAGTTTAATTAAGTTGAGATAATAATTTTAATAAACTAACTATACTAAAATTAATGACGATTATAAAAAAATAAGAATTTTTAGAGTAAATATAGATATATTTTATTTAAGAATATGATGTGTTAAAAATATTCTTAACTCTCTAGCTAGTACATGTGATTAGATTTAAAAAAAATTGAAGAAATATAATTAGAAGATATGGAAATTGATAAAGTGGAGGGCTTTAAAAAAAGTTAGTACAAATAAAAAAAATTATTCAATTTCATATATTAAATAATAATAAATTATATATATATATATACAAATTATATACTTTATTTTTTTTTCGAACCTATTATATATTTTTATTAGAGACATTTTTATTGTATGAATAATTTTACATGTCACTTGGTCTAATATTCTTTTATTTATCTAGAAACTTTCACAATTAATTACATTTCATGATGCTAATGTAGTTTTCTTATTTGTTTATATTTAACAACTCTTAATTAGTCTTGTTCATCACTTCTATATTCTCTTGTACAGAATTTAAAGCATAAAAAGCTAAAGCCTATAAGAATAATATGTATAAAGATAAAATAAAATTATAACTTTTAACTATAAAGACTTAAAAGTAAAATTATTTAATTATAGAGTTAAAATAAGTAATTGTTATTATTTCATTTAATAAGACTTTCACATTTAACTTTATGTCCATATTTAAAATATTTTTCCAAAATAAAAATAAATCTTTTACACAATTATTTATTAATAAATTTTTTTAATGGAAAGTATTTCGAGTCTATCCCCAAATTTTAAACAACATAATACAAAATAATTCACTGGTAATAAAAAAAATAAGGATAACATATTATTGCAATAGAATTCAATTCATCAGAATAAGAATTACCTTACATTACAGCATAGTAGTTAATATACTAAAAAAAAACTTCTCTTGCACGCGCTAAAATCTTAGTTTGTTTTCTATAACCATTTTTTTTTATCTTAAACATATTTAAAAACGAGAAAACGAGTCAACTCGGAATGAGAGATGAGTCAACTCAGGTAGTAGTACCATGACTCAGCATGTTACACTAAAGAACTTGTATCGTTTACTTTTGCTCAGGAAAAGTTAATAATTACAGAAAAATATTGGCGGGAACAAATTCTCCCGCTTAATTAGTTCTGCCCACCGTTTGTTTTCATTTCATATACATTGCAACCGTCATGCAACTTTTTTTAGTTTTTAATTTTTATTTTATTATATATATTAATATTAGACTTTTTTAAAAAATAAATGTTATGTTAGTATTATTGTTGATATATCAGCAATATAAAAAAATTATCATAAATATTCAACCATGTCAATAAACTTAGTATCACATACTAAAATATTTAATCTGCACACATGAAATTTATACATAAATAATCTACTAGACTATCAAGTAGACATAACCTAATAGAAAAGATTAAATATCTATTTAGTTTATCCTGAAGTTAAATACACGTTAAAAATATTTAAATATCATTTAATCTACTCAAACTCCATCACTGTATTTGTCTTGTTAACATCTTTATAAATTATAATAATAAATAATTTATTGTTTTGTATTTGTTTGTAGCATTGTGTTACCATCTTAAACACAACATATACTAACATATTTCAATGAGTGCCAATATGTTTTATAATTGAAGAAAAGTAAGGTTAAATTATTTCATGTAAGCTATATTTTCTTTAAATTGAATTTTAAATTTTCTTAGTGTCAAGTTATTTGTAAAAGTATAACTTCCATTAATTTTTTCAGGTAAATTGTGAATAACAAACAGTAAGTTTTATTAAAGTTAGTTTGTTGGATTTATATAACTAATTATGCACAAAATTAATGGATAATTTACACTGATAATATAATTAAAAAATAATTTGTTTCTTTAAATTATATCACAACATTGAAATAAATAAGTATGAATTGTTATAAATTATCTTTTTAAACTCTTTTAAAAGTACCTTTTAAAATTAAATTACTTAATGAAGTTGATATTACATCCAGAATACTAAAATACTAAGTTTTTTTGAAGTTAGAGTATCTTTGTGTAAATAATGCTTAACTTACATCACATTATATCTCATATATAATATATTCTAAATGTGTGATATTATTCTTATATATATTCCATATTCAAATCAATATATTTAATTTTCTTTATTTACATATAGTGTTTATCATTTAAAAGGGTCAAAATCTTTCTCATTATAAAAAAAAAAGCTTAATTGTCAAACTACCAAGATCAACCCAATGTACATGTTAAAGAGAAGGATAAAAGTTAGAGAGAAGGGAGAAAATTTGGGAGAGGGAGAGAGACATTGTGTCTTAGGAAGAGAGAATGAGAGCACGACGTTATATTGAATATGCTTAGTTGAAGGCTTTAAAAAAACTTAGGTTAGAGTGTGATTTTTCTTTGTTTTGTCAAGTTTTTGGTTTAGATCATATTATTTCTTAGATTCCTATTCATAAGTGTATGAAGATTTGTGCTACTATGAATTTTAGAGTAACTCGTGTCTTTAATGAGAGTAATAGTTGTGTTGATACATTGACTAATTTAGGTGTAAAAAATATAATTGAGTTGCCTGATATTATAATTTACCTAACTATATTAGATTATGTTTTTTCATAATAGGTTTCAACTCATTTTTTTTTCATTTGTAGGGAGTTTATTATTTTTCGCATAGGTTTAGTGTAGCTCCCATGTTTTTTATTTTTCTTTAATAATATATTTTCATGTGATGGTAGATAATTGGTGAATTTTGAAATGTGAGATATCAAAATCCATAATAATTCCTAACCTGAATCTTTTATTATAATATATATATATATATATATATATATATATATATATATATTAATGAAACAAAAACCTAAGAGTATAATAATTTATGTAAAAAAAAAATACAAACATACATAAATTTAAATTGAGAGTCAAGAGTAGCAATAAAAACCAAGAGATAATTTACATTTCTACCCATTATCTCAATATTTGTCAAATTTTGTCTTTATACATTTTGTCATTCTTTTAACACAAAATCATTTATTCTTATCCTTCAACCAACCATTGCATGAGTATGTTAATATGTAAAGAAATAGTTAAAAGTGAAGCAAAAGCACCAAATAGGTGCAATTTTTTTCGTTTTTTTTACTAAATTGGTGTAAAAATATATTTTTTTTCGAAAATAGGTAAGTTGTGCTACGAAGGCACGACTTCTTCACTTGAAGTCGTGCTTACGTGACACGACTTCAGTGTAAAAAAAATGAGCTGAAGTCGTGCCAACGTGGCACGTGACACGATTTCAGTGTAAATTTTTTTTATCACTAAAGTCATGTCACGTTGGCACCACTTTAGTTCATTTTTTTACATTGAAGTCGTACCAACATGACACGACTTCGTTTAATTTTGCGTTTGCCTAAAGTCGTGTCACGATGACACGACTTCTTCATTTGAAGTTGTGTCTCCGTGACACGACTTACCCATTTTCTTAAAAAAAAATTTCACCCTTCTAGTAAAAATAAAAAAATAAAATTGCACCTCTGTGGTGTTTTTGCCTAAAAGTGATTATTGTTATTGTAAAGTTCAAAATGATTAGTAAAGACAATTTTAAAAGATAAGGATTAAAGTTTTAAATTGAAGTATATATATATATGATAAAATTTTAAGTTTTTAGTTTATAAATTTTACTATTTTTGTAATTTTTTTATTCTCACATTCTTTTTGTCTCTTTTTTACAAAACTTTGACTGTATGTCTATTTTTTTTCTTTTATATGAGTCGTTTTGTATAAAACAAGAAAGATTAGGATGATTTGATGCAATCAAATTTTATTTTATTTTAGTTTTTTTTCTTAGATCTCGATTTTTTTTATGTGATTTATAAGAAGTAAATATATGTCTTGCATATGAAATTTGAATTAATTAGATTAGTTATGCTAATTTTGATGGATAACTATGTGTTTTATTTGTGAATCAAGTTTCTTAAGAGGAAGTTAGGAAATTTTCTAACTTAATTTAATTTTGGAATTTTTGTTTAGAAGTTTTGGAAAAAAGAGGAAATAGGAGTTAATTTGTTTACTTCATTTCAAGTTAATTTGAAATGATGGTGTAGGTTGAAAATTTAAGAATTGAGTCATATTGATAGTTTTGGTTGAAAAGAAAATATATAATTATAATCATAATGTTGAATAACTAGTTGTTTTTGTTCGTGATGTGATTATGTTACTTTTAAATTTGACATAATCAATTTGGAGCTAGACTAACCGAGATAAAATTGTGAATTGTTAATAAGGTTTGAAATAGAAATTAACTGCGCTTGAAATAGAGCATTATGTTGGTTTTATTTTGGTGTTTAACTTGAATATTGAATATTAAGTATAACCATTTTGAGTTACATGACCTTTTGAGATTGTAATACTATGTTGATGTTATGAATTATAAAATAAGTATATAATCATGTTTGTTTTTTAGGGGAATGTTGTGAAATATTTTTGATTGATTTTAGACATTGTAGAATTTTTTTTACAATTTTTTAGACATTTTTTTTTCTGATTTATTTTTGTTCAAGCAAGAAACTCTTGTTTAGACAGATATAAAACAAAAACAAAAGACTTATTCTTTGGGTTTCCTTACTTGAGCGAAAAAATTAGTTTAAGCAAGAGACTTTTTGCTCAAGTAAAGAACACAAATATTTTATTTTTTTATGTATTCTCACTTAAGTTATAAATTATTATTGAAATAACTAAATCTAGAAGGAGGTTTGAATAAAGTCTAGGTTCCACTTGTAGAAAACTAGACTAGGTCGTCTAGTAAACAAGTATAATAAACTACATAACAAATCTTTATAATGATTCATCTAAATTCATAGGTTTTAGTCCAGTTCTCCCATTAAGTAGATTGATTAGGAGCTTTCACTAACAATCAATTGATTACAAATTGAGTACACAAACTACTCTTAAGTTACATATGAATATATAAACCACTCTTAGTTCTTAAGAGTACTCAAATCACTCTTAGTTATACCTTCTTAATCTCTCTTTGAGACTAAAAATTTTCAAAAGGAAAGAACACTCTAAGAGAAAGTACAATTCAAGCTCATTGGGCATATTTTACAAAGTGAAGAATTACTTATTTGCTCACCCACAAAGAACATTATAAGATCACTCTAAGATTGAAATATTTGTATATTGTTGTTGTGTTCTTCATTTTTAGCTTAAACTCTTTATATAGGCTTGGAAGATGATTGTTGTAACTTTCATTTAGTTAACATTTGATCTTTGCAGATATTTTATGAGAATCTTCATATTTATTGGCCTAGATACTCGATAAGAAAAGCTCTAATTTGATTATTTAAAATATTTCTATCTTTAATTTATTTTTAGAAACAATTTGGACAAGGTATATATATATATATATATATATATATATATATATATATATATATATATATATATATATATATATATATATATATATATATATATATATATCATAATTAAACACAAAAGCTTAGAATGACTTTTTTCCTTAAATAGTTAATTATAAGAATGTTAGTTATAATAATGATTTTCAAACATGAATAATATAAATGTTGAGAATAAAGTTCAAACACTTAATGTTTATTTGCAAAATCATTTAATTGTTATGATTTGGACTTTTTTACCCCATTAGCACTTTTTTATTTTTTATTTTCCACAATAGTACTCTTTATTTTTTATTTTCTTTAATAACACTTTTTATTCTTTAATTTCTAAAATAACACTCTTTTGTTTTGTGTAATAGCACTTTTTTATGTAATAGTTATTAAAAACTATGGTTATTAGTTTATTAAAACTAAGATAAAAAATAATGTAAAAATAATTAAATTCAAATTAAAAAAATGCAAAGAAAATAAAATGAAATATTTTATAGGTTTTTTAACTAATTAATTATAATAGAAAAATGATAAATTATTTTATTTTATATTTTATAATAAATTTAAATTTGGCATAATAAATTATATTAAAATAAATTATAATAATTTTGTGATTGTATTTTTATATTAAAATTGATATTAGAAGAAAAAATTATAATAAATTATAAAATTGTTATTTGAATTAAAATTTGTATTTTTAGTTTGTTAAAAAAATATCTAAATAATTAATGACAAAAATAAAATAAAATTTTGATAAAGATAAAATTTAATTTTTGATAAAGATAGAATTTGGTTATTGATAGAGATAAATTTTGATATTTTATTAAAGATATCATTTGATTTTTTATAAAGATAATATTTGATTTTCGATAAAGTTGTAACTCATTTTTTGATAAAGATAAAATTTATGTTTCATTTCACACAAGAATTTTCGTGTACAATTAACTAAACTATTTAGTAAATATATAATTGTCACATTTTCCTCTTTATGTTCAACGTGTAGTATATTACATCATTTCAATATTTAACCATTTTTAAGTAATAAACATAGCATTTAAAAGTAATTTATAAATAAATTAAAATTTATTTAGTTTTTTTAAACCATTTAATTAATATTTATTTACAAAAAAACTTCAAAAATTTTATTTTAGTTTTGCTATTAATTATTTAGATATACTTTTTAACAAATGAAATAAAATTTTTAATTCAAATAACAATTTTATAATTTATTATAAATTTTTCTTCCAATATCAATTTTTAATACAAATATACAACCGGTAAATTATTATAATAAAATACAATCACAAAATCATAAAAAAATAGAAAAAATAATATTCATAATTAATGTATTGATTGTACATTAATTAAAGAATAAAAACAAAAAAATAAAAGAGTGCTTGAGGAATTAAAGAATAAAGAGTGCTATTGAGAAAAATAAAAAATAAAAGATGCATTGAGGGAAATAAAAAATAAAAAAGTGCTAATAGGGTAAAAAAGTCTATGGTTTGTTTATAAGTTAATTTCAAATTAATAACTCATAAGGTCTATTAGACTATATATCAAGAAACTTGTTATACTAACTGGACGATCTAAAGTATCCTCTAACCGTAACAAAACAATGTCAGAGTGTTTAAATAATATTTCATAATCAATAATATAAGACACTTAGAATATTTGTTATCATAAAAATCATAAATGGTCTACTTATACTAGATTGTATAATGGAGTTTATATGGTTAGATCATTTAGGGTCTTAACAATTTGATTGATTTAAAAATATTGGCAAAAACCAATTTTCTTTTTTGTCATTGGATTTTGCTTAGGAGAGAATATATATCTCAAGTGACTTTTGTAAGATGAAATTGATATATTTTTAAGTCTACTACAACAAAATTCTAATTTACCTATTAATTATTACATATGAATATAAATTAGAATGTAATTTAGCATTACTTATGAATTATTAGCAACACCAGATTCTTATCTATAAGTAAATTTAACATTACATATCGATTATTATATACGAATTTCTATTCGTAGGTAAATTGCAAGTTATAATTACCTACAGATCAAATCTTAGATAATGTTAATAATAATAATAATAATATTATTATTATTATTTATATTATTAATTAATATTATTAATATTGTAATTAATATTAATAATGTTATTATTATTAATAATATTATTATTAACATTATTAATATTATTCTTAATATTATCATTAATTATTATTAATATTATTATTTAATATTTTTATTAATATTATTAATGTTATTATTAATATTATTAGTGATATTATTAATAATAATTTTGATATTATTAATATTTTTATTAACATTACTAATATTATTCTTAATATTATTATTAACATTATCATTATTATTAATATTATTATTAATGTTATTATTATTATTATTAATATCATTATTAATATTATTAGTATTGTAATTATCATCATCATTATTATTTATATTATTATTATTAATATTATCAATATTATAATTGATTTTAAAAAAATTAATCATAATTATTATAATAATAATAGTCATAATAAGTATTAATAATAATAATATTTAAATGATTTGGTTTGAATCTCTCTTGTAACATATCCTAATAATAATATCAATAAAAACATTTATAATAATATTAATTTAAAATAATAATAACGTTTATAATAATATTAATATAAAATAATAATAGTAATAATAGCATTAAAAATAATATGTATGGTACTTAATAAATATTTTGTTGAGAAGTGACACCTGCCATCCTCACATAAAACATAATTAATATTCATATTGAAATATTTATCATTAGAAAAAAAAACATAAATAAGATAAGCTAAGATAAATTGAAGAATTGATCGAGTTCTTTTGAATTTGATTAGTTTACATATATTTGTTAAAATTTTCCATGATTTGGAATAATTATTGTTAATCTTATTATATAACTGTGTAACACCCCAAAATAATATGCATAAAACTAAACATTCTACTAATCATCATTAAAATTCATCAACATACAATAATCCTTTAAACTAAAGTATTTAAAAATTCTACCTTCAGAATTCTACTAAAACATAATTACAAATTATCTCCAAATTATTTTTCAAATTTAGCTTATGCCTAAAAGCACCAGTCATTCCAAATGATCCTCCACAGATCCATCTGCAACACCATCTGCTCCCGTGCCAAAAACACGATCATTGCAAACAGATATCAAAACACAAGTACAACAAAACAAAGGGTAAGCTAACCAAAATTTTAATAATACTTGAGTATTTCAATTCAAACACAAATATTAACAC
>Ga0209700_102481_pt1 | contig 37120 bp, 22 predicted proteins | sample SiratroredBW_FD_187528 | JGI IMG/M metagenome (GOLD analysis project Ga0209700, IMG submission 187528) | Root nodule microbial communities of legume samples collected from California, USA - Siratro red BW (SPAdes) (version 2) | ecosystem: Host-associated > Plants > Roots > Nodule | place: USA...
TTTTTTATTTTTTTATGATTTTGTGATTGTATTTTATTATAATAATTTATTGGTTATATTTTTGTATTATAATTGATATTGGAATAAAAAATTATAAAAAATTATTAAATTTTTATTTGAATTAAAATTTGTATTTTTCATTTGTTAAAAAATATATAAATAACTAATAGCAAAAATAAAATAAAATTGTTGAAGTATTTTTGTAAATAAATATTAATTAAATGGTTTAAAAATTTTAAATAAAATTTAATTTATTTGTGAATTGCTTTTAAATGTCATGTTTATTACTTAAAAACTATTAATTATTGAAATGATGCAATACACCTTAGACATAAAGAAAAAAATAAATGACAATCATATATTCATTAAATAGTTTAGTTAATAGTACACCAAATATTTTGTGTGAAATGAAACATAAATTTTATCTTTATCAAAACTCAAATTTTATCTTTATCAAAAAATCAATTACATCTTTATCGAAAATAAGTCTTTTTCCTATATTCTCTCTTTTATCTCTATACAACTTTCCATTTTGTTTTGAAGATTGATGAAAATTTCATGAATTTTCTGACTATATAAAATTGCATTCTTTATAAAAGATCAAATGATATCTTTAATAATATATCAAAATTTATCTCTATCAAAAATCAAAATTTATCTTTATTGAAAATTAAATTTTATCTTTATTAAAAATTTATTTGATTTTTGTCATTAATTATTTATATTTTTTTAACAAACTAAAAATACAAATTTTAATTCAAATAACAATTTTATAATTTATTATAATTTTTTCTTCCAATCTCAATTTTAATATAAAAATAAAATCACAAAATTATTACAATTTATTATGCCAAAATTCAATTTATTATAAAGTATAAAATAAATAATTTATCATTTTTCCTATTATAATTAATTAGTTAAAAAACCTATAAAATATTTCATTTTATTTTATTTGCATTTTGTGAAAAAATAATTCAATTATTTTTATATTATTTTTTATCTTAATTTTAATAAACTAATAATATCAATTTTTAATAACTATTACAGAAAAAAGAGTATTATTAAATAAAATAAAAAAGTGCTATTTCAATAATTAAAGAATAAAGAGTGCTATTGAGAAAAATAAAAAAATAAAGAATGTTATTGAAGGAAATGAAAAAAATAAATATTTTTTAGAGATATTCTTAATAAACAACATCAGTTTAACATTTATTGTACCTCATATAAAAGTTCAAACTTTATTGGTCTTATTTAGTTTTCATTTAAATAGAGTTATATCATTGTAAAAAAAGAATAAAATTAGAACAACACAACTATGAATTTTACTGTACAATACTTAATTAAATTATAAATACTCGGCTTTTCTACCGAAAATGCTAGAAATTACATTAATTTCAGAGATCTTAAAGATGTTAATGTTATGCAATGAAGATTAATCTAAACAATACCTGGTGACAGCTAAAAGGGAAAATAATAAAGAAAGAAAGAGAAAAACAAGTTCCCCTAGAATTTCACAAACAAGCACACCAAAACCAATGCCTATATATGTTCCTCCTGTTCAAGTACCTATCCATTTTTGAAATCCTTCAGATGGGTGGCTTAGCTAGGGTAACAAGATACTACGTTGTGACCCTGGTGGTGGCAATAGGATTGTTCACCACTGTTGTTGAGTGCACCAAACATGTGAGCATCAAGAACAGCCTAGGACCTGGAAAGAACATGACTTTGCATTGCCAGTCCAAGGATAATGATCTGGGACAGCACAACGTAGCATATGGGGATGAGTTTGGGTGGAACTTCTCTGACAATGTTTTTGGAGCCACACTGTTTTACTGTGATCTGGGGTGGCAAAATGTTAAGGAGTTCCATTTTGATGCTTATTCCTTCGCCAGGGACAAGGTACGATGTGATGGTGCAGGATGTTCATGGCTGGTTTCTGCTGAAGGCATTTATGGCTTGAATGGACAAACGGGGTTCTGGGAATTCATGTACAAGTGGCCAAATTAATCACTCATTTCATGTATTTTATCAGAATCATTATAATAAACAGCTAGTTTCAGTCTCCTGTGTTCATTTGCTTTATTATTATCACCTTTATTCTATTAGTTTAATATCAATAAGTATAACTTGGTGTATGCTAATATTTTTATGCAGATATACAAATATATTGGATATAGAATAAAAGTATTAAGAAGGTGAATAACATATATATTTCTTTAGTAAAATACAAAAAAGTATCACATCGGTGATAATATCTCTTGCGTTAAAACATTCAAAGAAAGTAAAAAAAATAAAAAATGCAGAACACAATAAGAGAAAAGAAAACGTTAAAATATATATGTTATATTTAATCAAGGTATGTCATATTCAAAGTGTAAGTTATGGTTTTTATTTTATTTTATAATGTTATACTATTTATTCAATTTTAATAATTTTTTAGAATATAATTTTGTTGCCAAAGAAAACATTAATATATTTTTTAATTCATATGTATAAATATTTAATATTATCATTACTATATATTTATTAGCTTTTAAAACTTTTGTTTCATTTTACTATTTATTATATTAAAATTTAAGATTATTAATATATACTAATAAATGTACATTAATAATATTTTAATAAATATGAAGTGATTTATATTTATCTTAAATATTTCTTTTATTAATATAGGAAAATTTTAAGATATTTCCACAATTAGACGATTTATTTTCTTTCTCTACAGTTTCATTTTATTGAAATATAGTAATTAAGATTAGTTATTTATTAAAACCATTTAATTTTAAGAAAGTAAATTATAAAAATGAGAAATAATTTTCTCAAAGTTTTTTAACAATAACTTAATATCCTTTCTCCATCTGTATATATAATTTTGGTCTCTCATTGTTTTCATTCATGGCTTAAACCAAAATTTTAATTGTGGTAATATAGAGTTAGGGTGAAGGTGTGGGAGCTTCCAGCCCTACGGTCATTTTTTAAATTTCTTCTCCAATTTTTTTCATGTCACTCCAAATTTTTTTTAGCTCTTTTAATTTTATTAAAAATATTTTTTAACTCTCACTGGGAAAAAGAACATTTGATCCCTTTTTATGTAAACCTCTACCTCAGCCACTGGTTGGATTGGTATGTTCATCATTATATCACTTGTAAAATTACTTATTAATATCATATAAGTAAATATTCTTAAAAAAATAATGAATTCAACCACAAAAAACCTAACAAATATATATAAAACTTGCACAACTTAAACTAAAATGACAAAAACCACATCATTATGATATTTGGAAGCTTTTTAACTTTTTTTTTTTCAATTTTTAAAAAAATATCTTGTTTTATGATGGAACCAATTTCATGCCAGAGATGGATATGGAAATTATGCCATAACTGGATTTACCCCAAAAACTTGTTTTTACAAATATTATAGATTTTCATTTCTTCCGAAATTTTCAAAATTAAACTATATAATCCCTCTTTCTACAAAAATTGAAACAAGCACACTGATAACGTTTTTATCTACCCATTATTAAACAAGAGCGTCATTAAAAACGTTTCTCAATAAAAATGTTTTAAAGATTTTTTCTCAATTTTTAAAATTTTCATTTTATTATTTTTAATATCTTCAATCGTAGCTTGAATTTCAACTTTTTTTTTAAATATTAATAACGAAAATAATAGAATACCACAATATAATTGATTTATTATAAATCTAGAATATAACTGGTATTAAAAATATTTATTTATTCTGTACAATGCTCATGCTAAAATACTTAATTATATATATCATATGATATTCTAATTGAATACTCAATTGCATATATATATATTTGATTCTTTACTATTTACATAAATTTATCACATTATAACCTAAACAATTCCCATAAAATGAAAATACGATTCTCAATGCTGAAATTACCTATTAAATAAATTGACATCGCTTAGCAAAATTAATTCTGCTATCAATAAAAAAATAAATGAAATAACATTAAATACGATAGTTTAATAAAGAATGTTATGCCTATAGAAGATTGAAATAAGCTTTAAACAAAGCTCTGCAATAATTTTAATAAAATTTTGTAACTTACAATTCATTTAAAAATCAGATTGTACTAGATATGACAGTAGAGATAATCGCGCTTGAGTTTAGTTCACATATTTTTATAACAAATCCATCGAACAAAACATAAGTTTTAAAATATTATCCAAAGTTAATTGTGATTTAAATTCATTTGACTTTAATTTAATATAAAATTTGAATTAAATTAAACAAATATTTTAAGTGAACTTGTCAAATAAAAAATGTTGTAAAAAAATTGTATAATTATTATAATATTTACATTTTCAACTTTTTCTTATATCTATAAACAAGTTACAATAAAAACAGATCAATTGAAAAAATAATTCTCCTTTCATCGATTTATGATTTTTTTCCTTTTCGATTCGTAGTTAGTTTTTGTTGGACGGATCTGTTTTGAACACCTCTGAATAATATTAATAATCATGATCATCCTAACATCTTAACTGCCTCTTAAGAACTTGCTATTATCATGGATCCTTCTGCTTTGTTGAAGCTTAGGCGAGTGTACGCGTGTTGGCGTCGTCAATCATGTCTAAAATAAATTCTAACATGGATCAGCATCAACGATCAATATCACTAATACAAAACACTGAAAGCTCCAAACAATGTTATTATGCCACCAATGTCAGCAACAAAAGTATGAGAAAAAAGGTCGGAGCGATCAACAAAAGAAACAACACAAAACATGAAAACGCAAAATCAACATACAAAGGCTAGGTCAACTAGTATGTGACATACAAACATCATGAAGCTATGAAAGTATATGATCGCGGGTCCTGACAAACAGTAACGTCATTGGGAGCAGCCATTAATGTTGGCCACATCCACGTTTGTCACTAAGAGGCAAGCAGGCACTGCTTTATTCTACCATCAACTTATCCTCCTACTTCCTTCTTAATGGATTCACAGTAAAAGTACTTCAAATGAAGAGGAAATCATGTGGTATGGATTATCGTCCCAATCCAAACCACGAATTAAAACTAAGTCTCATTATTTGCTTTCATTTTAATACTCATTATAGCTTCATAATATTTGTACTCATTAAAACTAGTACAAATATAAATTGATCTTTGAATAATGAGTGCATTGACTCACGGATTCCCGATTAAAGTTTTCATCTAAATGACTAGTCTTTTATAAGTATTTGATATGAAGACATGTTTTTCTTTATATTTTATACGAAAATACTTATATGCAAAGTAATGAAAAATTTAATCCCCCAGAACATTCATCTTTCAAGGATCAATTTGGGTATTTAGTCTTTTTTCCCCTTTCTTTCTTCCTCTTTCTCATGTGTTCTTGCTCATCTAGTTGCCGCTCTGTTAATATCATTCTCGTTATTTTTATGTTCAAAATTTAAGAACCTATTATTTGGTTGTTGTTCTTATGTCTGCTTATAAAACACCATTCCCAATTATAGGATAATGTCAAGCACCCAAAACCAAGGCAACGCATCCTCACATTACTAAATGAAATATTAGTGTTTTTATGAATTATGCTCAAGACTTTATATGATTACAATCATAAGAATTTTATAAATGTCATGAAACTAGGTTGTCATTATGCTAGTTTTAATATATTTGTCATCTTTGTTGTTTTTTAGTACATAATATGTAAAAGTTTGTCCGCCATGGCTTTCCGCCATAGGCCGCCACGCCATCTGCGATATCTAGGTGGCAGATTTTTGGCTCACCGTCAAAGGCGGTCATCTGCCATTGATAACATTTGTTTAGGTAAACAGAGTGGATTTAAGTAACTAAGTTCAAACTAAGCTGCAATGAAATACTAATTCTGATAGAAAAAATACCAACAAAAGCTACCCTAAATGTGTTCAATTTTTGTCAAAAAAAATCTGCCAAATCAATCTAGCATGAACACATTCATTGCTCAATGTAATTACTAAGCTGACATAACCTGTCATCGTAATTCTATAACTAACATATGTTTAAACAGAAAGTGTGACATGTGTGAAAACTCGATATCAGAATGTATTATTTACCAGAACCTGTAGTGAGCTAAAATCACCTACCTCGCAAATCTGTCGAGTCTCCGGCGGCGCAACTCATCCAAAGGAAGCCCATCAGAACGGGAACTCCTCTGAAAAGAAGAGAACCCATCGACACCCCTACTCGTCCCACACATCTCACACGCACTCCGCAACCCAGAATTGTTCTCATACGTACACGTCTGGCATCTCCACGCCCTGCTAGTTCCCACAGTCCCCCTTCCAGTGATCCTCCCCCGCCGTGGCAAGAACTTGAAAGGCCACTTCAAAAGATCAGTTACCCCTCTAACAAGCAACGTTATGGGATTAGAACCCGAATAAGTGTTCCTCAACTTGATATAAAGAAGCCCTGCGAGAATGCCACCGAGATGACCAATGAACGAGACCCCCGGCACGAGAAGCTGAACGAGAATCAATTCGGCCCAAGCGGCGTAACGAGAGGGAACGATAACTCCGTGGACGTAGGAGTAATCGCTGGATTGGGAATTGAGAACGACTTTCATGGCGAAGAGGACGCCGGAGAAGCCAACGGCGTATTCGTTGTAGTAGGGTTTGTCGTAGTCAAAGAACATGAGCAGGGATTTGGATAAGATTAGGGTAACGCCCTGGGAGAGGAGAAGCAAGGAAGCAACCATGGAAGCGAAATCGACGCTTCCCATTGACGTCTCCAACTGAAACCCTTTCCAGAGAAGCGATAGCATGTTGTAGACGAGGTGGGGTTCGCCGATGTGGTAAAACGGCGACAGAAGGAAGCGTTTCAAGTCCTTGTTCTGTTGACAGAATTAGAATTAGAATCGAGAAGCTTCGAATGAAACGATGGTGATTATAAGATGAGGAATTAAGAAGAAAACCTTGAGAATGAGGTGAGGGTTGAACCAGACTTGGTGGATGGGAGGAATGAGGGAGTCGAGGAGGGAGGGGCGGAGATAGATGAGAGTGTTGGCGGCGATGAGAGCGGCGGTCACCGGAGGTTTGTGATCGGAGCGGTAATACTCGCTGAAGGTGTGGAGAGCGAGGAGAGGGAGCATTCCCCGAGAAACCCTTTGCCCAATTCTCACTTCCATTTTCCGCAAACTCTGAAATTCGAATTCCACACACAGAAAATTGAACTAAAGCCAACAACTGACAAGGAAAACGAATAGGTAAGCTTTGAGACCAAGAAACCTTAACCCTCCCAGAAGAATCCAGAGGTTTCCTTCACCTCTCACCAACATCTTTTCCATTAGTATTTATTTTTATAAAAACATTCTAATTCTAATTTATCTTTAAAAATCTAATAAACAATGAGTTAAATGTATTTATATTTTAACATTTTTGTGAATTTACTCTTGTATTGCATGCTAAAAAAACATTTTGAAAATCCTCCTTTAATTATTTATGCGTATAGTTAACCAAAATTAAAATAATAAATATATTTATAATGGAAAAAAGTCAAAGGAATTAAAAATTGATGTAATATTTTAAAAATAATAATTTAATATGTATTTATATATTTAAGATAAGTTTAATATTATTAACTAAATTAATTGTTTTTAAAACTTTGCTGGGGTTGCATGAAAAATGAAGGAAATGTTGTTTATTTAATAAGTATTTTTGTAAATTACACTTAAAAAATGACGATTGTTTATTTATTTTTACAATCTTATTACGAGTTTACCTTGCTCAGTATCCCTAGTTTAGATTAAAGGTGTTTAAGTTTGTAACTGTTGTAATATAAGTTCAAGTAAGTTTCACAATTTATTTGAGTTTAATTTTTAAAAAATTTGTATGCTACTATTAACTGATTAGAAACCATAATTGATGTTATTTTACAAATAAAATATTTAAAAGTAAAAAGAAACTTACATGACATTTGAGTCAGTTTATTTTTATGAATTATTTTTTCAATAAATTTAGTTATTATAAATATTAATTTAAAAAAACACCGCTTATTCTTGTAAAAATAGAATAGAGATAGGACCTCTTGTGTCGGAAAATGTAATGTTACTCAAATTTGCTTTTTCTTACAAGATTACAAAAGGGTTCTGCCTTTCCTTTGTTAGGTGGATCAAAATTGGAAAGTAAACGAGTGAAACAAAAGAGGAAAAGAATGGAAAACAGATAAGTGAAAAATTTATAATCCTCACACGAAAGATTAAAAAACATAAAGTAATTAGATAATTTAAGTAATTAAATCCTCTTGATTAAAAATACGACAATGCTAATTATACATCAATATTTAAATATGTGTTATATTTACTTCTTGAAAAAGATTATTTCTTTATATGATTATATTCTATAAAAGTATATTTAAATATGACACAATTTATTCACCACATAATTTGTCTAAACTAAGAAGTTTATCGAAAGTAAAGATAAACGATGGAGACAAAAAGCATAGGAAAATAATAAATACAAAAATATTAAGGTTAACTTGAAAGAAAAAAATACACTAGAAACACTATTTAAGTTTATTTATCTACTGTTATCAATGACAGAGATAAAAATATTGAGATTGATATGAAAAAGAAGATCTGTGACTTATTAAAGTATTTTTTTTTACTGGTTATCGTAGAGTTTTAAGTTTGTTTAGAATTATATTAAGTATAAGAGTTATGCAAAACTCATTATTTATATTAAACCCATCATTCAAACCATATAAAATGCATTGATGAAAGTTTAACTTAAATAAAAACCTAACACAATCTAATTGAATTAAATTAGGTCGAATTAGGTAATGATATAGTTAGACTTAATGAGTACATCACAATTAAGCTGATCTTAAGATTCATTTATAAGTCGAGGTGATGTTTTAAATAACCAATCTTATTTTTATTGGCATTTTAGCATCTATATAAAATCTGAAATTTTTATATGATTAATAAACTTAATGTTACAACTAATAAGTGGTTGGGTGGAGCGATCTTGGATATGTTCTTCTTAACTCCTCAGATTTATAGGCTATATTAATACCAAAGATTCGGAAAATAAACAAACAGCATCAGTGGTTTTGTGGTAGCATGGCACCCTCCTATAGCATTGCTCTGACTTTGATTCCAGGCTAATGAATTTGTTTTCATTTTTAATCACGGTTAAAAGGTTAGAGAAAATGTTAAACAAAATTTATTCATGAAGTATACCAAATTACTAATGAACATTTACAAGAGACTTTTATTTCTTTCTTTTTGCTTTTTCCTACAAACAATTTGACATAGTGATAACACCAAATTATGGCTAAGCAACTTCAGCAAATCCAATACGTAGATTGCCATAGTCAAACACTGTGTGATATGCCCCCAAGAAAAGATCTCCAAGAACCCTGCAACCATACTTCAACTATCATATACTATTTCAACTACTAATAATAATATGCTGCAAGAATTTCATTTGAATATTATTCATTACCAGAGGGGACCTTGTGGTGGTGGCACATCTAGAGGAACAAAACCACCATAGCAGACAGTGGAGCAACCTTCTTCAATTCTTAGCATATACTGAGAAAAAAAAAAGGAATATTAAATGTGTAAACTGTTCAGCAACCAACAGTACTTTGCAATATTTAATTTCGGACATTCTTAATTCAAGGAAACATGGACAGAACCAAAGCAACTTGAACTAGGTAGCTAAGGTAAATATAATGCCTTATCCATGCTCATTTTTCTAGTGGGAAGACAACAATGTTAAAACAACATGAATATTATGTGGGGCTCAGAACAATTGACCATAGAACTCAGACCTGTTGTGGAGAGAGGGGAAATGATTTGTTTCCAATAGTGAATGTAATTTGTGGCATAGTGTCAATGCTGTTGCAGTCTATAAATGTTTGTCCCACAGGATTGGGAAGCTTCTCACACAGCTTTTACAGAAAAAACAAAGAGCTTGTAAGTGCAAAATTGGAAAAACTAGAGTTATTTGAATGCTCAATTCAAAAGTAAAATCGATAATTCTGAGATTTAACCATTGTGCAACAATTACCTCATCAACATATTTTAATATTTTTTCCTTTGTATTCTGTTGCTTAAGCTGAACTTGAATCCAAAAAACTATCATATCACAAAAAGTACACAAGGGGCTCTCCTTTGATCTTGACTCACCCCAACTTTCATTATGTACAGCCGTTTCAATAACATCACTGCAGGTTAAAGGTAGACTTTGGTTAAGAGAATCGAAATAAAGGAATGTGTCTCAAAAGAAACAAAGGGAGGAAAATGAGAAGTATTGTACTTCTTTATGTATGTTCTATTACGTGAGCAGAGTCCAAGTTCAACGCATATAACTTCAGGCTTTAACTGAAGACATATAAAAATAGTTAAATTCCACTGGAGCTTTGGATAATCGCTGAGAATAATGAGATAGGTATAGAGAACAAACCCCAGAAATTATATATTCCCATATGGAATCGAAATAGTTATGGATGATGTTTTTACATTCATAACTCACATATCCTTCTGCTCCAATGGCATGGTTAATTTGAGTCACAATTTTCTGCAAAGAAAAACTTGTAAGAGAAGATTCACAAACAAAAAGAGAACCAAAAAAAGTACCAAGACAATGGTTGAGATCATACAGTTGGACCCGCAATCAAAGAGGTTCCTGAGTCAATAATAGCAGCACAACCATCTGCACATAGCCCTGTAAATTCAAATTTTATTTTGTGAGTGAAGTATATGAAATAACGTGAAGAAATGAATTAGAATCAGTTAAAAACACACTGATGCTTTGAGAATGAACCTATAAGAGAAATTCAATGAAAAAGTAACACCCTGAACATTGTAGCAACTTGTAACTGATATAGAACCTTGAGCAATTTTAATCTTTTCATACATTTTATTCATCAATATCATTCATAACTATAGTCAACAATGAAAAAACAAGGCATGTAGATTAACATCAAGCGGAACAGAAAAATGAAAGGGAGAGAACCTGTTGGATTGTTTGCAAGTAGAATATCTCCCACCTCAATCTGGAGATGAAAGCACAAAATGTCAATATACACATGGTTGATGGTAAGAGCTACACAGAAATAGGTAAAGCTATAAATATAGTATACCTGCCAATAATCTTTGTGAGTAAGTGGAACATAAGTATGTTCACCCTTAAAGTGCCTCCAGTCAATACCACCAAAGACAATCTCACCCCCTACCTTCGACATTGGGTCTGGATTTAGCCAGAGGGAGAAAATCTTTTGAGTCACGTGCCCTTGTTCTATCATGTTGTACCTGCATTCACAGAACTTATCACTGTATTTGAGGCATCAAAAGCTCTGGGGGATAGTTTGATTTTTCTTCTATCCTTTTCTCACCAAAGACAATCACAACACTAAGCAAGTGCTCTTGTTCACTCATTATTGAAAGGGAAAAAATAAAGATCAAATATAGCAAGGAATGTAACAATAAACAAACGGATTAATTACCAAACTGGTGTGACTTGTCCCACTGACTTATTCAGGAATCCAAGTCCAAGTATCCCATCAAAATGATGTGCTAAAAACGCTAGAGGTCCTTCCTTTGTAATCTCAGCAAATTGCTGGATGGAAAGGAACTAACCATCAGAACAACCAACACTACAAATATATTTGAAGGGCACAAAACTTATTGAATTAAAATACTAATTGGAGTCATAATAATTTGAGTGGACCTGATCTTTGACGATGAGTTCCCCTACTCTTAAATTATCTTGGCTGAAGAAGCCAGGAATGTGTCCACGGCCATAAGGGATCCTGCAAGATGTTCCTGGAGATTTCCCAAACAAACACTTTTGTATAAGCATAGTAAGTATAACAAGTTAAAAGCCAGCAAAATATTATCTAATACACTCATCTATCTGGTGAAGTTCATGTAGGTCTCACTAAATATAAGTTTCATTTCCCATTTGGTAAGTCGTGTTCTTGAATTAGGATTAGCATGAATTTCTCAACTAATAAGACAAAGTGTGCTGGTGCTGGCTATATCTCCTCACTACAACAAATACAAGCTTTGAAGATGTAAAACCAAATGAAATAACTTCATATTCAATGTCATGCTAATTCGGACTTACCTATTTTCGTATAGGTGTTAGATAGCTTGGATCTATACTTGGAATGAAAATAGCAAGCAATCTGCAGGTAGTCGTATATATTTTGTTTTAGAAAAAAACTCAGTCAAAGAAAAAAAAAAACTGAAAGATTATTCAATTGCATCAGATCAAAGGGTAGCTATGACTTACAGACAAGATACATTTGGAAGAAGGAACCCACAGATTCGAGCTTCCAGTATCAAACACAACTCTGAAGGTTTGAGGAGGTGACCCGATACCAATTTCTCCAAAATACTGTGCATCAAGATAATTCTTCAGATACACTGAATCTGGTTTTAAACGATGAACAGCCTCTCTGATCCTTGCAGAACTAAAACTGTTAATGTCCAAACTCCTCTTTTTCAGACCAATCCTTAATAACTCCTTATCAGAAGTAGTAACAGCCAAGGATCCAAACCAAGCACACACACACGTCACAACCAGCAAAAACTTGAAAGCCATGTTCTCAACTCATCTGTTAATTGGTAATTCAACACATTTTCAGCTGTTTAATAAAATCCATATAGCTCTAATGATAAACTTGAACAAGAAAAAGAAATACCTAGAAATTATTCTCAAAGCACTGAGAAAGAGTTACGTTATAGTGCAGGCACGGAACTACAGCACAGGTGTAACATGGCATTCATATATAAATCTAAGCATGATACGGTTGCTTGGTACCTATTAATAAACATTTTGCTTCCCTTTCACCTAAAAACACCAAAGTATGGTTCCTTCGATTTTTCACTTTGGTGGTGGGAAGAGCACTTGGATTAACCGTGCATGGAAACCACAGCGTAGTTTCGCGTAGGATAATGCAATTTTTGGTACGGTAAACGAAGTAGCTGCAGCACTTGGCAACATACAATACAAGAACGGAGAGGTTCGATTAAGTGGACTATGTGCTATGTTCTTCCACCTAAGTACGAGTAATAACGTTAACCATGTTGTCGCAAGGTTACTTAATCGGAGTTTTTTAATGTTTTTATCTAATCCTATGCTCCTAATTGAAGTTCCTAGTTTGTCTTGTGCAGTGGGATTATTAATTATTTTTTTCCCCCATGGCTTTCTGTTCTTGTTTAAAGTATAGTGGTCCTTAAATACGAACATTTCTCATCTCATTATTCAAATTTTTGTTTGTTGATGATAGGTATTTCATAATTTCTGTGAACATCTGCATATTTTAGAACTCATACATTAATTTATTATATTTAATAATTAAAAATAATTTTATTTATGTGACTTGAGTTTACTTTTTTTATCTAATATTATTATTTATTTATTTTTAAGCGGGTTTGACACGTATACATTTATTTATCGTTTTAAACTTTTTTTATAGCTTTACCCTGTCACTTTTTATCTTCATTAACCAACTTTTTTTTTTGGTGATTTACAACAAGTTATTCATAATAATTTTTTTATTTTAATAATAATTAAATAATTTAATTATATTTATTATACAAAAAATAAACCCGCCCTCCCTCTCATTTTAGTCCTTATGATTTTTTTCAAAGTACGCCTGATGAGTTAAAAACTTAAAACCACCTAAAAATAGAGTCTTCGATTCAAATTCCGGAGTATATTATTTTATGTATTATTTTGATTTGTTTTAGCTTAAATTGTATTCCTTTTTAACTTTTAAGTAGAATTAAAAATAAATTCTATCAAATAAAATATTAATTGCTTTTATATTTTATTTATTTATTTCTGAGGCATTATATCAACTAAATAAAGTTATTCTTTGTGGAAATATTGAACCGGGAAAATAATTTTTTTAGGTTTTATTTAATAACTCACCATTCCTTATATGCATATTAATTATGAATTTACTACTTACTGTAAGATGAATTTAGGAATAGTTTGACGCAACTGAACAGAGCAGCAAGCGGTAGACGGAAGCGGGGAAGTGGAATGAAGCAATCGGAAACTACGTCTTCGTCGGCGGCGGTGGCGGCGGAAGGACGGAAGCGTGGGAAGTGGGGATACATATGGCCGCTGTGGACGACGTTGTTGCTCCACCTCCTCGCCATTCTCCTTTTCACCGCCGGTTTTCTCCTCACCCGAACCGAGCTTCCATACCACAGTCAATGCTCCGACGTGTCACGCTCCCCTTGCTTCTCTTCCAACAACGGATCTTGCTGGACCAAGCCCGCAGTTAACCGTCTCGTCATCATCGTTCTCGATGCTCTCAGGTACGCTACTATGTGTGGATGATGTTCACAATTATCACCATTCATTAATCGCGTTATGTTCTGTGATTCGCGTTTCAGGTTTGATTTCGTTGCTCCCAGTACCTTCTTCGCAGGTTACCTATCTCACCTATTCTTCACTTGCTAAACGATTTTTTTCTTCTTCTTTTTCTCACAAGTTTTTATGTTCTGTGACAGAGTCGAAACCGTGGATGGATAAACTGCCAGTTTTGAAGAATGCGGCGTCGACGCGACCGTTTTCCGCAAGGATTTTCAAAGCCATTGCTGATCCGCCTACCACTAGTTTGCAGCGCTTGAAGGTCTAATCGATTTCTTTTTCATGAATTCATCGTGTTACAATAATGGATTAGTATTGTAACCTTCTCCGTTGCTAGATTGTATTGAATATCTATGAATTCCGGATTTCATGTTTCGTATCTTGAACTGATGAAGGGCTTGACAACTGGTGGACTTCCGACTTTCGTGGATGTTGGTAACAGCTTTGGTGCACCGGCAATTGTGGAAGATAACTTCATAAATCAGGTAGGTATTCTTTCTAGCTTCTTGCTTGTAATCTAGGTTTTATATTAGAGTTGTAGTAACGATTGTGGTTTAGGGTTTAGGGTTTTGTTGCAATCCTTGATATTTTGGGTAAATGAGGCCTTGTGGCCACAATTGAGGTTGCGATGCAGTCATAGTGAGTAGAGAGTCCTGGACGTTGTGGTGGATTTTTAAAGGCTTGTTAAATTTCTGCTAATTTATGTGCTCACTTGCAGTTGGTTCAAAATGGAAAGAAAGTTGTTATGATGGGGGATGATACGTGGACTCAGTTATTTCCTCATCATTTTGAAAGATCTTATCCATACCCGTCTTTTAATGTCAAAGATCTTCATACGGTAGGCCTTCTGTCGTGTTAAACCTGACTTTTGATTAGACTTTTAATCCTTGCAGTATATGTGAATTGAGAATGGGTGGCTTTTAGTCTCTTTGTTTTATCCATCATTTCAATGAATATGAAATGTCGTTGTTTATTTTCTAGGTTGACAATGGATGCATTGATCACCTATTACCATCCTTGTATGAAGAAGATTGGGATGTTCTTATTGCACATTTTCTAGGAGTGGTATGTTTGATATTATTTCATGCTATTCACCTAATAATCCTAATATCTGCATTTTATGCTTGTTATTCCTGGTCTCATTCTCCTTACCATTGTGATAAGCAATTTTCGTGATGCTGTGTATGGTATTCTGCTTGGTTCAGGATCATGCAGGACATATATTTGGTGTTGACTCTACCCCAATGATAGAAAAGTTGGAGCAATACAATACCATCTTAGAGGTATTTTGTTTGTAATCCTTGATTTACAATATTTGTGGTAATCTTGTATTCATGTTTTATCAAAATATGTTGGTTTAGTGTTTGCTGATTTCCATGGGTTAATAAACAAACTAATGTAAGTTGTTTTAGAGAGTTATTGAAGTTCTGGAAAATCAGTCTGGACCTGGGAGCTCGCATGAAAATACTATGCTTGTGGTCATGGGTGACCATGGGCAAACATTAAATGGTGATCATGGTGGTGGGAGTGCTGAAGAGGTGTGTACAGCACTTATAGTGTCTTTTTCATATGCTTTGTTTTTTCATTTAAAATTTTTTCCAAATTTGACTTAGGATACTGGTGATGAAATCATGCAGGTTGAAACTGCCCTTTTTGCCATGAGTTTTAAGAAGCCTCTTTCTTCTGTACCTGCAGAATTTGATTCTTGTTCTTGTCAACAGGATCTGGTATTTACTATTCCTTTTAAAGTTTAAACATAGACAATAAACATGCTGGTGTCTTTTAAGTTTCTTTTATGTCTTTCCAAATTTCAACAATCTTTTGCTTCCTCTTGCACATGCTCATTACCTTTAGTGCAAGAAAAATCAAGAAATGGAGAGCATAATTGGGAGAATAATGTATGGTTATGTATAAATAAGTTATTGAGGGGACCACTGGTAAACTATAACACTAACTTCATACATATCTAACTTAAAGGATACACTAGGATAAATATTCAGTCTACTTATAGGTAGTGCAATCCATGTAATCATGAAGCTGACATTGATCTTTATATTTCTGTGCTTGGATTTTAATATTTTTCTGGGTAACTTACATATCAGGATGGGAAGAATGTTTGTATCAGCTCCATCCAGCAGGTTAGCAAAGTTTTTCCCTTTGTAATGGCATTTTGAACATCTCATATATAATTTAATATATCAATATATCTGTATTTATCCAATTGCCTATCATCCTTTACAGCTAGACTTTGCAGTAACGGTCTCAGCGTTGCTTGGCATACCTTTCCCATATGGAAGGTGCAGTGTAAGCATCCTGTCTATATTACTACTGTCTTCCTTTGTCTTGCACTAGTATGTCTATATAATTTGCTGTATTGACTCAAATGACTTTCTATATTTCTCAGTAACATTTTGTTTTCTGGTATTAGCTGTGGGTTAAATGGAAGGTTATTTTGGTCTCTGTCTTGATCATTATTTCATGTTTTAAGGTGGTTTGCAAAGGCCTAGGATATTTATCGCTTGGAAGTATTGGTTTTATGTGTTATTTGGTGTTGTGAATCTACAGAAAATCATTTGGAGTTGAAGGGGATTGAAATTATTTTTCTTATAAAGTTTAAAGAGGATCGATGAATATATTATGAAATTTTGGAGCTATTGTGCCTATGTAGATGTCTATCCTATCCTTCAACATTTAGATTTGCCAGATGGCTTCGGAAATTCTTGCTACTTAGTCTTGATAGAAACACTAAACACACACATGTGATAAATGAAAATTATGAAATGAAGCACCTGTGCAATTCTCAGTCAAGTCCAACAAATATATTGTGCATCAGAACATTAATCTTGTGTATAAGCCTCCACATTTCTTGAGTTAAACCTTGTTGATTGATCACTTTGCTGTCCCTGTCTATATGTCCCGGATCCTATTCTCCATTAATTTCTTCAATCTGGAAGCTTCTATTTTGATGTCTGTTTTTTCGTTTTCTTATTTGTAGCACATTTTAAAAATTAATTGATAACTGTGTTGATACTCACAACGTCTTTTTCTTGGTCATCAGCATTGGTCATATCAATCCTGAATTATATGCTCTGGGAGCGGATAGTTGGAATTCTGATGCCTCTCAAAAGCTGTCAGAATCAGATGTCTGGATGCAGAATTATGCTAATGCCTTGTGCATAAATTCTTGGCAGGTACTTGCTGAATCTTATATTCTTAATTACAAGTTACCGTTTCTACAATTTTTCTGCTCAAATTTTGGCTATAAAGTTGTGAAACGGACCTTGATGGTGCAATTGGAAAGTTAGAATACCTCCCTTTCTTGGATGCACCGTTTGTAAGAAATCATTCTTTGTATAACTTTAAGGTGGATATATCAAAATCAACAAATTTATCATACATGACGACTTGTGATTAGATAACAATGTAGAAAACTTTAATATTGCCAGTGTCAATGACGATTTATTTATTCATGAAATATGCTTTGACATTTTGTATTGTAAGTAAACTGAGTTTCACATTCAATATACCTGCGTTATTTTTGCATAAATAATAAATGCTGGACATTTTTGTTATGCTAGTAAATTTTGATGGTTTCCGCTGTGGTGCTGCTTGTAAAAATATTATTCACAAACTTACCATACATGTATTATTTAATCAGAAAAAACATGAGTCTCTTATGCTTTCAAAATTGCTTAATTATACTTTAAGGAAATCTTGGGTTTTACAACCATTTTGATATTTGATTATGGCAACCAATGACAATATAAGCAGTTAGGAGAATGTGTGTGTGAGATATCATTTAGTCACTTGAATAATGATTTTCTCCTTGTCTAGGTGAAGAGATATGTAGATGCGTACTCAGCTTCATCAGCTGTTGGATTTTCTCATGATGAATTATCACGAATAGCAAGCATTTATGCCCAAGCGGAGAATCATTGGTCACATTCCACCAAAAAGCTTCTGCTTGGTAGACAAAATAATAGCGATACTTTGGTGTCTGCACTTAAGAAGCAAATTGATGCATACTTCAAGTTCCTAACAGCAGTCACTGAGTTAGCTCGGTCTAAATGGACTGAATTTGATTTGAACATGATGGGAATTGGCATTGGAATCATGTTAATATCACTTATATTTCAATTTTTTACCCTTTTAAGGACAGCCAAGGAGCATGATGGGACATTGTCATCATCTGGAGATTCTTGGATTGTCAATGGCTCAATTTTTACAATCTTTTTACTGGGCATTCGTGCATTCAGTTTACTTTCAAACAGTTATATCCGTAAGTGTGAAGCTTTTATCAACATACATTCCTCTTTGTTTATCCGGAATGTTTAAAATAGTCATTGTATTTTTCACTCTATCTTTTTGTCAGTGGAGGAAGGGAAAGTAGCAAATTTTCTTTTGAGCACATCTGGAGTTCTGACATTACGGCAATCAGTTATCAAGGGGAAGCTATTAATAGAAGTATGTGTTTTGTTTAGTTTTTCTTTTTTCTGCCCTCTAAAAGCGTAGTTTATTTCTGAACTTCCTTACATTCTAACGCATGTGTGCCTATAGAAGTCTTCTTGGAATTCTAATTAAATGGCTCTTTAACTTGTTTATCTTTTCTGCAGAGCATTGGGTTTCTTATTTTGAGCACTTTTTGCCGATTTGCAATTGAAGTTGGGCTGTCCAAGCAGGCTGCCACATCTGCTTTCATGAAAGACTATACCTCATGGATCATCAACATAGCCTCAGGTTTACCTGTTTGGGACTATGCAGCTGAAGTTGTCCCAATCGTAGTTCTGATTCTGTTGGCAGCTTGGCTGTACAAGGCCATCAGTGGCAGTTTCTTTGATTGGCCATGGAAGTATGTCATACTGGGCACTATCTTGAGTTATATGCTAATAATTGCTCATTGGATCACAGACAGTAATAGATTTGATGGCGCATTGATACCTCAAAGCATTGGAAGAACTTATATTCCTAGAATCATTTATGCTATTGCTTTGTGGCAGTTGTTATTTCTGGCATTTAGTCAATTTTTTAAGAAAAGCAATTTAGACTGCAAAACAAATTTAGTTGCAAAAGCAACATCCATGTTATCTGCGTGGAGTTCGACTGTCATTCTTCTCTCAGGAAAACAGGGTCCCATGGTTGCTTTTGCAGCCATAGTTGGAGGTGCTCTTTCTTTTTGTGCTCTTATGTTGTATAAATTGCCTATATCTTGCTGCATAATTCTCAAATACATTTCTTTCATGGCTTTGTTTATGCCTTGCTGATATTTGTAGATAAGGAATGGGTACTACGGTTTAGTAGTCAATTTCATGAGCTCAAAGCTGCATGCTCTTTAGTGAAGAAATGTTTAATTTCCAATGTATTCCAGGTTGTTTTATTATGAAGTTTGTCAACATAGAAGGTGGTAAAGATGGACCTCAGAGAAGTTTTCCTATCATGCAATGGAGCCTCTTTGCTACATGTCTCTTCTTCTGTAGTGGTCACTGGTATGCCTGTCAAGGTTTAATTTTGGAGTTATGATTATCATGTTTCATAGGTGTATAACTTTGCAACTCTCTGTCCTGCATTCCCGTTGTCTTGTAATAATTTGAAAATTATGGTTTCAGGTGTGCATTTGATGGTCTCCGCTACGGTGCTGCATTTATAGGGTAAGTAATATTCGCAATCTGTATACAAACATTTGAGTTGTTATATGATCCGATATTGGACTCTTTTTTCTTTGGCAATATATTGGGATTCTAAACAAATGTAACCATCACAATCAACCCTATTATTTCTGTTCGAATAATCAGTTAATTGGCTTTTATAAACGGTCTTCTCTGTCGTTATTATTTCTATACAATTGGTAAATCAAATAATTGAGACACTGATTAATTTTTCAGGTTTGAAGAATTTGTGCTTGTTCGCCAAGCAATCCTCCTTACTATTGATACATTTGGCTTTTCTATCATTCTTCCAGTTTTTGGACTCCCGTTTCTTGTAGCAATCAAGTACCAGGCTAATCTTGGAAAGCATTTTATTTTCACACAGTTATCTCAAGTGAGTTTTCTTCATTTATTAGTATATCCAGAAGTTGATCATTGCATGCATTGCTTGTTCAATGCAATGACCACTCAATGTTTTGTATAGATGTATACAACATATGGACTCATAACAGCAATTACAACCACTTTCACGATACTATGTGTCACAATTCAAAGGCGGCACCTGATGGTAACTTTTCTATTTTTTACCTGAAATATATTTCATTCGCCCATATGTCCATATTTGATGCTTGTACAGTTTACTCAATGCTTAATAATTTTTGCAGGTTTGGGGTTTGTTTGCTCCGAAGTTTGTTTTCGATGTGTTCAATCTTATTCTTACGGATGTCTTTATTTGCTTAGCCTCAATTTACTATTTTGATCAAGGGAGGGATGATCCAGAACTGAAATCACCAGGTCGCTGAATAACATACATATACTTTGATCCATTTACATTTTTTTGTTTAAGTTTGTAACGCTTTGAGCTTATACTTTTTAGTGTTTAAAATAGTGAAACTGAAAGCATAGGGGGCATACGGAACTTGCAGTCCTCCCCCACCCTGCTGTTGGGAATTTTGTCCGCTAACTATGTAATATAGAAATATTTATAACTCAAATTCATTTTTTCTTAACCCAATCAATCAATGCTTTGTTTTTGGTGATTCTAGCTAGTAAAATATTTACATGAACCTCATTATTTATGCGGACTTTTACTATCTACATCTTAGGAAGTGGTTGCTTGAGTCGGGACTAATTTAATTTTCGATCTTTTGGTGTTGCTTGTGAAGTATGGCAAGCTCATTCATGTTCACTAATCATGGTGGATCTTGTCAGTCAGCAAGATATGCAAAAACTAAGCTATTTCTACGGCTACCAATCTACTATTAAAACTGCAAGAAAATTACACTAAAAATGAAAATAAGACTCTATGTTCTTTGTTACCTCAAAATATAAAGTTACCCTTCATTCGTTTAACTGTCAATTTTTTTAATAGATTATTGTTTTTATATGTTTTTTGTTTCCCAAATTTGAAATATTAATTACTTTTTTGTTAATTATATTTTTATTTTTCACCTAATTTTTAATTTATTTATATATGTACATTTATTGAGGTAAAAAATTAAAAAAGTTAAAATAGCAAACTTCATTAACTATTTTATTAGATAAAAGGATAATTACATTTTTTTTTGGTTTCGAAATTAAAACCTTAAGTAAAAATGATAAGAAAGAGTATTATGTATAAAGATAATATTAATAATTATTCTACATGTGAGCTACATCTTTAAATTTGTCACCTTGGTGGTATAATTCAAGAAGTGAATATTTTATGTGTAAATTCTAATAATATCTATTATTATTTTCTCTTTCACGTCATAGTGGTAGTGAATTGTTTTATCTATCTCGTCATTTGAATGAATGGATGAAAGATGAAAACCAAAAGGAAAAAACAAAACAGTAGAGGGTCCTGAAGAACCTTTCCTTTAATTAGTAATATATGGGATATACCAATACCGTCATCATTCTTATAATTACTGTTACTGTTTTAGCATAGAATTTTAATTTTTTATTATTTTTCTGTGGCGGGTTTGCCTACAGAATTTGCCAACATATCACCCACTGGAGAATGGGCTTCTTACATGCACATATGATTAATAATTAAGATGTTTTCCGTCCCATCCTTCTCATGAAAACATAGCAACCATAGAGTACAACATCCTCTTCGAGAAAAACTCACTTCCTAGATTAAAACTCACCAAAAAAATTGTAATTATCGATAAATTTAAATTATTTTTATTTTAGTTTTTTAAAAATATTATTTAAAGAATGTAATCCACATTTATTACATGTTAATTTTTTATTTAAATAAGTATTTTAATTATCACTAGAATTAACAAAAAAATCATTACAAATTTCAATAAAAAAAATCTAATTGACACTTATTAAAAAATGGTTCTTACTAATATTGACGTAGACATAATTTCAATAATATCAATTTAAAATTAAATCATATCAACATTAACTCAAGAAATCTAACTTAGATGTTTTGAAAAATAATTTTGTTTATATAAAAAAATCTTAAATGATGTCGACAAAAAATAATCTCACCAACTTTTGTAAGGAAAACTTATTAATATTAATATAGGAGTAACTCTAGCCTACGTTGAAAAAAAAATAACCCCAATTAAATAATCTAAAAACTATTATTAATATTGACTATAAAAAGATTCTATTTATATAAGTCAAAAAAAACAATAATGTTGAAAAAAAAAACAATAAAATACTCAAATATTGTGCACTTTACCCCCCAATTTGTGTGGTATGATGGGACAAGTGATACAAATAGCTGAAAATGAGTATGCATGGCTATTGCTTGACAAAGCAACTCACCCGCTAAATTGGTGTCTTGTTTTGCTTATCTGCTGAAGAGTCTATTAGTTTACCAGAAAAGTCTTCTTACCCTATTCAATCTCCTTCTTAGAATTAATCTATTATTTTAAATTATTCCTTAGATCATCATGAACCATCTAATGTGTGTTCTTTACAGCTTAGAATTCTTGCAATAGAACTGCATAATGTGCAACAAAACTATACTGTCGCAATCAATATAACTCTTTAATATTAATTAATGATGAGCAAAACACATAAGTTAACCTCAATGAAAAATACACTAGAAAGTTCTATAATATTCTTATTATGTATTTTGTATTTATAAGTAAAAAGAACATTTTATATAAAAGTGTAATATGTTATTATGAAATATGTATTATATTTTAAAATATGTATACATTAGTAATTTAATTCTTATTTTCTTGGATTATATAAAAATGCTTCCTGTAGTATATGAACATTATGTTGTGACTCGTTATTGAAGCTCTAGGTAACATTTATATATGTAGAGTCTTAAGATAGGTATTTCATTAAAAAATATTTGAAGTTAACCGCTTACTATTTTCACCCATATTCAATTCTACTTTTCTTTTCACCGGAGGAATGAGTTGATTAAACTTGATTCAAAACATAGACGAGAATAATTTCACGTGATAGTCATTAATTGAATTTATTTTGGTTTATTCTTCTATGAATTGAATTTTTATTGTGATAGATTTGCATTGGGACTTGTAATTTAAATAGATGTAGATCTTGGTATAAAAGAAATTATAGAGTTTCATTTTAAATTTTTTTTATATTTAAATTTGGTTAAATGGATTTTAGAATATTCATTATTTAGATGTTTGATAATAAGATTGTTGGAGATTCCATGATAAACTAGAAATGAAGTTTTTTAATAATTTATAAAGTGAGTATAAATCTAATCTTACAAGTCGATCTTGTAAGATTGAGTTAAGCTTAAAGTCAACTTCTATATGGTATCATCCTAACAAGATTGTCAGGCCTATCAGATCACCCACTATCATATTGCTATCGGAATATCTTTACAAAAAATTTCACGCTTGAATTGAGATCGAGTAGAGATGAGATCCTTCAAAAATTTATAAAGTAAATACAAACTTCACCTTATAAAACTTACTTAAAATTCACTTCTAATAAAGATAAATGATAATTCTATGTTAAATATATAACTTTCAATCATATAATATGCTTCAAACATGTAATACACTTAAAAAGAAATAAGACAAGTTATAATTAGAACACAAGATTTTCGAATATTACAATATGCATGAATAAAAATAATGATTCTACTTTAAATATATAACTTTTTAACCTGTAATACACTTCAAACATGTAATACACTTGAAAAGAAATAAGACAATTTATAAAGAACACAAGATTTTTTAATATTACAATATACATGAATAAAATAAAACAAATAATAATGCCATTAAAAGTCATAATTTAAAACTTTGAAATTCCTTATAGTTAGTACAGTCATTGTCACTGTAGGTCCTGTAAATTGGAGATTAGGAACTGAAGTAAGTAAATGCACTGACCCTTATTGAATAAAAAAAATATTTGTTGTAATTTAAATCATAAAAATCTCATTCTTTGATTAAAGTTTGCAAAGATTAACTCTTTTTAAAAAGATTTAACTATTTCACTTCAAATTAGAGAAGTATCCCTTTTGGTTAAACAATTTTCTTTTCATAATAAACCAAAGGTTGAAGCTCTAATTTAAAACCCATTTCAATATATGCATTATAGACCTAGGGTTTGAGCAATTAATTACATTAACTTGAATATTGTTGCTTGACCTCAAAAGAGTTCAATTTAGTTCGAGTTTTGAATTGCCTTCTACTTTATTTATTTAGTTGGTGAAATTAAGAATCCCCTCTTCTCATTTTTGCGTGGACGTAAATATCACTCCACCAACACCAACACAATGTAATTTGATTTTCTGTTAAGTTTCGTTTGCATGCTTGGAAACTTGTGTAAGAGATTTCATCTGTTAAAAATATGGCTAAGAAACAGTATTCCATAACAAGGGTGTAGTAAATAATGAGATGATATGCTGATTTTAGTTATTATCGATACAGTAGCTTTATTTAGTAAGTGTTCCATTTCTATTACATGCGAATTCTCGCAAGTATTTTTTGTACGCTAGTAAGTTATTAGAGCTGTAAATATCACATTGCATGAAAGTTAAGAGAAGAGATAAAAGATGCACTGCACTGTTGCAGAATAAAGATGGGGAGGCTCAGATATTAACGAAGTTTGGTGCAGTTCATGGGCGGACAATGTTTTCAATCGAATCAAACCTCGGAAAATTCCAAACTATTTTTAGTATATGTTTGGCTTTACCAAGTAAGTAGTATCCATCACCATCATCTTTCTCATAATTAAATTTCATATTTCTACCAATTTTTGCAGCCGGTTTCAGCATGCTAATTTCCTACACTATCAGCCAATGGAGATGTCCCTTCTTACAATGCATTTGTATGATTACTGATTAGCATGTTTTCGTGTCATCCTTGTCATGAAAGCAACTGGGTCATCATTATAAATAAAGTACACTTTTCACACGGATTGCATCACAAGCAAACTTTCCTTCCTATTTCTCTCAGAGTGCTCGCAGCTTTCTAGCTGTGACATTCCATTCCAGAGTCATGGTATGCAGTTTTAGACTTTGGCTGCATAAGGGTTCACAATTTTCTGCTTCATATTTATTATATGTTTATCTTTGGCACATTCAAAATGATTGAAAAATGATTCTGCATGCCAATTGTTAACAAATCAGATCACTTTTAGATGTTCATTCATTTGCTGAATCAAATGTGATGTTTTACACTGAAGGATTTGAAAGCTGAGGATTACGTTGGAGATGCTGAGTACCAAGCAGATAAGACTCCTAGACAAGGAGGATATAGAGCCACATATTTCATCTTTGGTGGGTAAACTATGTTCCCCTCATTAGCATTTTTTTTAACTTCTTCAAGTAAAATGGAATAATGTGTTTAAAGAAGGCAAATTCGTTGGTTTTTTGCTGCAGCAATGATGTTGCTAGATAACATAGGCTTTGTGGCCAACATGGTAAGCTTGGTTTTATATTTCATGAATGTCATACATTTTGACTACTCTGGCTCTGCAACCACCACAACAAACTTGTTGGGTACTGCTTTCTTGCTCACCATCGTTGGAGGGTTCGTCTCTGATACCTACATGAATCGCCTCAACACCTGCATCCTCTTTGGCATGATTGAATTGTTGGTAAAGTATAAACAACTCAGCTGCTTAATTTTGATTTGAGGGTCTAAACTTAGATGATTACAATACATAAATGTTAGAATATATTTACTTTTTCATCACACATGCCATTATGATATTTTTGCAGGGATACTCCTTACTTGTGATTCAATCTCACGACCAGAAACTTCAGCCTGATCCATGTTTATCATCAAGATGTGTGCATGGCACAAAGGCTTTGCTCTTTTACGCCTCAATATACTTGCTGGCACTTGGTGGTGGTGGAATCAGGGGCTGTGTACCTGCTCTTGGAGCTGATCAATTTGACGAGAAGAAACCAAAAGAACGTGTGCAACTAGCCAGTTTCTTCAATTGGTTTTTGTTTAGCATTACAGTTGGGGCCAGCATAGGAGTCATCTTTGTAGTTTATGTGAGCACAGAGTATCATTGGTACATGGGTTTTATCATGTCTCTCACATGTTCTGCTGCTGGTCTTCTTTGCATTGTCTCGGGAAAGAGATTCTATCGTACCAGGGTGCCCGGAGAGAGTCCATTGTTAAGGGTTCTACAGGTCTCTTCATTTCCCCTCCTTGTTTCATTGCTTTTCATGTTCATTCTAGTTTCATTTGAGATTGTTCTTGCAGGTGCTGGTGGTCACAATAAAGAATTGGAGGGTCAAAGTACCCGTGGATTCTGATGAGTTGTATGAAATACAAAGTCATGAGTCTAATTTTATGAAAAAAATCATCCCTCACACCAACCAATTCAGGTTGGACTTTCTACTATACCTCATCTAAATGGTTTCTTTTAGTGCTTTTGAAGTTATCTGAAGACATTGTTTTGTTCAGATTTTTAGTTGCCTTGTTTTCTGGTCTCAACACCTTATATATTTCTGTTATTGCCTTTCCAAATCTCAGCATAACTTCAATAGTTTACATCTTTTACACAAGCACTATATGAGAAAGTGTTACATTCCAATTTGTTTTTTTTTTAGATGAAATAAAAGATAACATCTTTTTTGTTAGGGTGATAATAGACAAACAAATACTGATTTGAGTTTTTTAGACAGTGAACTACTTCAAATACATTAGTAATAGATATCAAGAGGCATTTTGTAGCACACAATATGCAAGAGAAACGCATACTTAATACATGTTTTGTTCACGAACAGTGTTCTAGACAAAGCTGCTGTTCTACCTGAAGGCATTGAGGCAAGGAAATGGAAAGTGTGCACAGTGACACAAGTTGAGGAGGTGAAGATTCTGACAAGGATGATGCCTATTCTTCTAAGTACCATCATCATGAATACATGTTTAGCCCAATTGCAAACCTTCTCCATCCAACAAGGAACCTTAATGAACACATACATCGGCAAACTTAACATCCCTGCAGCTTCCATTCCCATAATTCCATTAGTATTCATGACCCTTTTGATACCAGTCTACGAATTTGTTTTTGTACCTTTTGTGAGGAGAATCACTGGCCACCCCAATGGAATAACGGAGCTACAAAGAGTTGGGGTTGGCCTTGTTTTGTCAGCAATCTCAATGGTGATAGCAGGGATGATAGAAGTGAAGAGGAAGCACAAATTCAATGATCACAATGAGCACCATATCAGCCTCTTCTGGCTCTCTTTTCACTATGCAATCTTTGGTATAGCTGACATGTTCACACTGGTGGGGCTCTTGGAGTTTTTCTACAAAGAAGCTCCTCAAGACATGCGTTCTCTTTCCACTTCATTTTCTTTTCTGTCCTTGTCCATTGGTTACTACTTGAGCACAGCTTTTGTTGAGCTCATCAACTTGGTAACTGGCAGAATCGGAAAGAACAAGAAAGGGTGGCTAGAGGGACGTGATTTGAACCAAAACCATGTTGAATTATTCTACTGGTTCTTGGCTATACTCAGCTTGCTTAACTTTTTCGTTTATCTGTTGTGTGCAAAGTGGTACAAATACCAAACTAGTGTGCCATTTGAGGACAAGGGAATGTTGCGCAAAGATCCACCACCTCGTAACCATGAAAACATGTCTGATAGCTATGTGTCCTCTCTCCGAAACATTGCCTCCAATGAAGAACATTGACCAGAAAGGTCCCACACTGATCAGAAATTATTGTATAGTTTAAACTCAGGTATTTATTTTATTAAAAATTTTATTTCTAATTTTTAATTATAGTTTATAGGAATATATTTTATCAAATTACTTTACGGGCTCAGTAGTATACCTTCATTTTCCTTTTGGGCTTTGTAATTCAGATGGGCCAATATGTGGGCCCATCTTATTTATTATGTAATTGTTGCACCGCATTCATCGCCGATTGATTCATTAATTAATTCTAAGACGGTCTGGCTAATGCTATTCACGTGACTTCAAATTAAAGCTGACTGCAAAGTTTAATAAGAAAAGGTTCCTGATTCTTTAAAAAAAACATTTTTGAACTTATGAGAAAAATATATATTTTATTATAAAGGAGTAGAATATAATCATTTTAAGCTAATAAAATAGAGTCTTGCGTTTAACAAATGGTAAATTTTGGTACTAATTCGTTTGATTAAGGTTGGGTAAAATAAAGATTAAACTACAAAGATTAATACAATAATTTCAGTATATCCTAATACAATCTAAGAGTTCCAACACCACCAACTATCACAATGAATTTGGATACCTATAACAATAAATGTATCATTAAGGTTGTCTTTATCAAAGTGATTATCATCATTAGTTTTGTCTAAATCAAAAAGGTTAATCCAACCACTAAAATAAATGTCATCCACACATAAAACAAAAATTATAGAAAAAAATCACTAATTTCTTCTAATAAATGCACTAATCAACATTTTCTTTAAAGTAAAAAGAGGTGATAATCTAATCAAACTTCAAATGTCATTTTCTATATATTTATTTCAGTGTCCATAATTTATCCCATTTATATTTTAATAAAATAAAAAATATATATAATATGATTTCAAGAAAATATTCAATTAAAGAATATTCTTAAAGGAAGTACAATGCATTGTCACTTATATCATCAAGATTTTAATATCAATAGGATACAAAATTTGATAAAGAGAAGCACGTTTTACTATAAGAAATTGAATTAACTATAACATATCAATAGAATATAATTATTATTAATGTAATACAACTCAAAATAAAGTATACATATAAAAAATGAAAATTTGTATCATATATAATGATAAAATATCCTTAAATTATATATATATATATATATATATATATATATATATATATATAATTTTGATTGAAGTATATTATTATTATCCTTAAATTTAACATCTTATAAGTCGGTCATTTTAGTTGAAGTAAATATCTTATATCAATAAATTTCACTTATATAGGAGATGCACGACTTTCCATATTAGGTTGAACTAAAAATTTCTATCTATTTAAAATACCAAAACAAAACTCAATTATTTTTCTTATATCACATCCTAATGATAGGATATAGTTCCGTTAATACAAGGATAATAAAATTGATAATAAAATTCCTTCCAAAATTTTTATTAACCGTAAATTTATATTATGCAAAATTGAATTGAATTGCATAAAATAAATCATGTCCAATAAAAATTTAGAAAACGAGCCTGATTTTAAACAACAAAGAAACAATTTAACGTGTGTAAAATATTACACTGTAAGATAATTAAATGGTTTCATATATAATTCAGCCAAAACATATAAACATGTTTTCTCGCTTTGTTGTGATTTAATCAAATACAACAATGTAATGTGCATATACTTTTAATATGAAAATATATTAAAAATATATAAGTACAAATATACAAACACATTATAATAAATACTAATACTAATACCAATAATAATAATAATACACCGATTTCCATGGGATGGGTGGGGAACCAAAAAACCTTGTTGTATAGAAAAAAAAAAGTATAAATCATAATGAAAAAAAAAAAAACTAAAACACACTTTACATGAAGAAACCACAATTCATTGTGTTTTATTCCAAATAAGAAGATTTACAAAAGCCCTAAATCAAATTTGAATTCCACACGTAAAACATAAATAAATAGTGAAATTCATACAATACATACTGAATTCTATAACGAGAGAACCCTAGCTTGATTTCATGAACAAGAACAAAGAAATTAAAATAGGACTTCCGATAATTAACTATAAAATGTATTTAAATGTTACTCTGTTGAAGGAAATACTAGTTAGTTAATTTATATGGCCTTATTTTTAATTTATTTTAGTTCAGATGAATTTAATGCATATTTGAATTAAAGCTAGCATACTTTAGTTTGAGTTAAAATTAAGTTTGTAAAAGGAATTCAATTTATGTCATCAAACTTAATGAAGTTCTTTTAATCGAAAACCAAACATAACCTTAGATGATAGAAGCTAATAGAGGCAAACATAGATACCAAAATATATGATTTTTAGATATAAAGTTAAAAAGATTAAATTTGTAAAACTATAAAGCTTAAAAGCGTAATTAATTTTATTTTCACAACAAATTAAAACATATCCGTAACTTTTCTGCCTTTTTTCATTAAGTTTTGAAATATGAGTCAGTAATTTTTTAACTTAAGAACGCTAAATATATTAGTAGAGAAATCATACAGTATATATCCCGATTCTTACATTTAAAAAAGAAGATTGTATAAAAAAAATTAGAATAAAAGCACGATTTTTTAAGTATAAGTATAATCCGATATAAATTTTTTAAAAATGACAGGATATTATGAAGACTCGAAAAAATACTATAAAAATTACTAAATTTAGTTGAATAAACTCGTGTAAAAACTGCTATTGAAAATGACTACTTTATCATGAATTATTTCTATCTGTTCTTATTTTCCCCCCTCTCTTATTTAGATACTAATCTATACGCAATAATGCATGTATTATTTGTATACAAAACATTATAACTGTACTATGTATCAATTGTATATAAATATTCATAACAATACATAAACAACATTTTCTTATAAAATTAGGCAAAAGTAATTTATTTTTATAGTTATACCATTTTCATTCTTATTTTGTAACAGTCCTGTCGTACAATGATAAACTATTGTTCGCACTGAAAAAGTTGTAACTTTAAAAGTCTAACACTCTCACTATTTTTCTCAAATTATCGGTATACTCACCATCGCATGCAATAAACATTAATTTAACCTACATATATATATATTGTAATAATATATTATAGTATGATTTTTTCGCTCAGTTTTCAAAGTGTTTCAATATAAGATTGTTTGTTACTAAATCATTAAATGTAAATAACAATAAAGGACATAGATATGATCAGACATATATAAGTATCATAAATTCATAAATTATTAAAATTGTTTTCTATTTTTTAATCAAAAAGGAATGTTTTGAAAAACAAAGTCCGATGCTTGATGGTTAAGAATGTTTTTCTTAATTAAAAATGGGTACATTGGAAGAAAGAATGTACCTTTAAAGAGTTCTTCAGCATTTGAAGCTGATATCTTTATTTGAACAGAGACATGATGAATCTGGGTTCCTGAAATACTAAGGTGTTCAAGATTTGAAAAAGAACCTAACTGTTATTAAGCGTTTTGAAGAACTGTGGTCCTAAAAAAATCTTAAATTGTATGGGGTACCACCAAAATAACAGTAACAGAACAAGGTGATAGCTACACTGAAAGGTCACATTTTGGAAGGATAGAACCTAACTATTATTAAGTGTAAATGAAGCAGTGACAAAAAATTACAAATCTGATAAGTTAAAGTTCTGAAGGTTAAAGATTCAATATAAAATAGGAAGAAAGTGCAGAAGATAGAATAAAATAATTGTTGTGAGTTGTGTGAATTTGGAAGGGGATTTTGCACACCTCATGAGAGCAGAGGGCCCAGAGTTTGAACAGTGTGAGAGTGATGGGAGTGAGGTACAGCTCTGGCCAACCTCCTCCTCTCATGTTTCATGTCGGTGCTGTTTTTCCCCACATTCCTTAGCTTCTCTTTGCCTTCACTTTCTAAACTACGACCTTAGTTCCTCTCACTCACTCATTCATTATCAATACTTTCATTTCATTCATGTGATGCCATTATTCACTCTCTAAATACACTACATTCCTTTCTCACTTGCTTGGACTTTGCTGTTTATCATTTCCATTTTTTTAGTCCTAAAAAGGTCTCCTTCCTTTCTATGTTTTCTCTCTGCCCTTTAAGCCCCTCTGTGCTGCATTCATTGTTAATTTATTACCAAAGCAGAAAGCTTGCTTATTTATCTTATCATTTCCTTTCTGCGATTCAACTTTGACAATTTCACAGCCTTTGGAAAAAAGTTCGCCTTTTTGTTTCTCCCCTTTCCCCCAAAGGAATATACTTGTTCTCCCTCCAACTCTATACTCTTGAACTCTTCCTTTTCATGCTTAAAGTTCTGGGGAAGCAACCCTTTTAGTTGCCCTTGTGTTTTTGTTTCTGCTGGCAATGAGCCAAAGAAGCAAGAGTTGTGGAGGCATGAAGCTGCTGAAGCAGTGGATGTTTTTGTTTGTGGGGTTGGTGATGTTGAAATGGGTTGAAGGCTTGGAGGATACTAATGTGACAGACATAGATATGCAATATGTCAGTGGAAGAGGTTTCTACAGACCTTTGATGGTTGGGCTTACACTTATTAATGGTGCTGCTGCTAAAGGAGCTGGTATTCATTCCTTCTTTTCATAAACTTACTTTCTTTGGCATTAATCTGGCTTAGCAAATTGAGTTTGTTCAAGTCATTTGCTCTGATTTTGACGCCACTTTTGAGATTTACTAGATCAAATAAACGAGGTCATCAATGGTTGTTTTGTTCATGTGATGCCTTTTTTCAGAAGCATACAATTTTAGGCATTGGGTTGGGCCTACATGCTTCATGAACTTAACATTGAGAATGATGAAGAAACGTGTTCTTTAACTTACCGGTTTCGATTGAGATCTGGAGATATGAATATGATATCTAATCAAACTTTTCTAGATTGCATGGTTAATTGCTTGTTATCATATAGCGTATTTTTTTTTTTTTTTCTTTTGTGCAGTCTGCCTGGATGGATCTTTACCAGGTTACCACTTCCATCGGGGGTATGGTTCAGGATCAAACAGTTGGCTTATACAATTGGAGGTATATGAGACTCCTGAACTTTGAACTAGGTGCACCAAAGACTGAACACAATGGCTGTTCTTATGTTACTCACTACGATCGTCCTTTTCATTTTGTTTTTGCTGACAAAATTTGTGGTAAAAGATGTCATGCACTAATTGATTAGAATTGCTATGCTAATGCAATCTTAAATTGACTCTTGAGCACTACTTAATTCATTTTAAAGTTGCATATAATCTTCTTCCCTTCTTTATTCACCACTATATGTTGGTAAAGTTGGAACATGGCTTGCTCTGTTAGAAAATATACAATGTATTTAGATGTCAAGATCCTCAGTGGTGTTTGGTTTATGACATGCAACTTAATTTTTTTTATCATTTCTATACCTTTTGGTGACAGGGAGGAGGCTGGTGTGGAACTATCAAAAATTGTCTTTACAGTAAGAAAACACGCCATGGTTCTTCATTCTTTATGGAAAAACAAATACCATTTATTGGGATATTGAGCAACAAAGCTGAGGAAAATCCAGGTCACAATTCTCAGACTCAAGCGTTGCTATTTCTTTTTTCCATTTAGCACACACACACATAACATGCATGCTTATTACTCTTCATTTCTAAGTAGAAATTAGCTTCATCTTTCTTTTGATGATTATATTTTCAGATTTTTTCAACTGGAATAGAATAAAAGTCCGATATTGTGATGGGGCATCGTTTAGTGGGGACAGTCAAAATGCGGTAAGAGTGCCAGCTCTTTTTCAACATTAAGTTCCTCCTGACGTTATACACTCTGCTATGTAGGTTAACAAAATTTGCATGCTGCTCATTTTAATTGAAAAGAAAAAATATAGCTGTCAATGAGCTAAGACTGTACTTTGATTCACTATTCTCTTATCATATTTGTTTTACTAATCATCCCCTATGACATTGTTTTGCACTGTCTTCTAATATATTTATTCAAGTTATTCCTTTATTTCAATTTTCAATTCTTGTAGTTGTGACAATCAAGACTACTACTTCATTCAAGTGTTTATCTGAGTCTTATCTCTGTTTATTTGGGTTGATGGTGAATGTGGTTGAATTAATACTGAATTCATAGGGAGCAGGATTGTATTTCAGAGGGCAACGCATTTGGCAAGCTGCTATGGAAGATCTAACGTCAAAAGGAATGCGCTATGCCAAACAGGTTTCCCTCTGGCCTCTGATAATTTCAGGAAAAGAAAGTTGCTGCCTGATTTCCTTTTGATATTATCTATGTTTTTTTTCTTTTTCAGGCTCTTCTATCTGGATGTTCTGCAGGAGGTTTAGCTACTATTATACATTGTGATGAATTTCGGGAATTGTTTCCTAGAACCACAAGAGTAAAATGCTTGAGTGATGCTGGATTGTTCCTTGATTCGTAAACATCATCCCATGAACTTTCAATTCTAATATATTATTTATTGGATCTGGTCATAAATCTCAGTTCTGATTAGTCCGTGTACTTTAAGAGACGAATAAAAATCTTGAGTTGTATTGTTGCAGTGTTGATGTATCTGGCCATCGCAGCTTAAGGAATTTGTTTGGAAGTGTGGTCACCTTACAGGTCTTTTCTCATTTGAATGTTTAATGTTGTTGTATTTTGTTTCTATTCCATTTTAGATGATATAGTAAAATATGATGAATCAAATAACTTCATAGCAGAAAACAAAATGTAATGAACTAGACCTAAATAATCGTTTGCCTCAAGCCTGAACCACGAATAATCACAAACTAGAGACTGTCTCAAACCACTATGTTGGAGAACATTTTATATTGTCTTATTACACCAGAGCAACGATGACAACAAGGTTTGGTCAGTCTGAAATATGAGTTTCTTCATTGCTAAATAAGTACAATCAACAATAATATCATGACTCTAAGAAGATTCATACTCACTGGCCAATCTGAAACTTCAACACTGATCCTCCAGTAAGAGGAAGGAAAATAATAATGATGTAATAATGCCTTATAATTGATAATCACCTTATTGTGGAAATTTATTTCAATTTCCTGGTAAGATGCTTTCAGTAACATCTGATTACTTGATTATTAGCAATGCATGCATGTACACAACAACAAAAGTTAATTGATGCATCTTTATGACAGGGAGTGCGAAATAGCCTTCCAAGAAGTTGTACCAGTCGCCTCAATCCAATTTTGGTAACTGCTATTACTGTCATTCAAGATTGTAAAATTACACAACTAGTCTAATTAAATTCTGATTTTGTTACTTGAGATGAGATATATTTTATTAAAATGGGGCATAATATGGAGACGGAATACTAGTATTGTTATCATCATTGTTCTTTTCAATACAGAGGCATCTCATAATTTTTTTTTTACTTTTTTCTGTATTTTGTTGTCAGTGCTATTTTCCTCAGCACTTAATTGCCAGTGTTAGGACGCCACTGTTTCTTCTCAATGCAGCTTATGATACTTGGCAGGTAAGTTCCTTTCACCATATGAAACTTTTCCCATGACAAAAATTCGTGTTGATATTGGGAGCAAGATCTCATAAGCTAGTTTCTTATCACTTGTGGAGTATGGTTTGTGAATGACTTTAGTGCATGGACTTTCATGTTTTATGTTTTTGACCCTTCTTGTTATGTGTCATGAACATGCATCAGAAAGGCTTAATAGATTATTATTTCCACTTTTTTCAGATTCAAGCCAGTCTTGCTCCACCTTCTGCTGACTACCGATGGAACTGGTATGAATGCAGAAAAGATTATGCACGTTGCAGTGCTCCACAGATACAGTATCTTCAAGGTAATTAGAAGTTTCAAGAAGAGTTGTTTTTAGTTTTTATTTTAAATTTTCTGCCTTGGAGTAGGATTTCCGTGACATCAATTTTTCTCAGTGTGGTTACTAATTGGTGTGAACATCATGAACTTTGAATTAAGCAGGTTTTCGAAATCAGATGCTTAGATCTACAAGAGCCTTCTCACGGTCATATAAAAATGGGTTATTCATAAATTCATGTTTCGCTCATTGCCAATCAGAAAGACAAGATACGTGGTTTGCTCGTGATTCTCCTCGTATTGGAAATAGAGTACGTTTTTCCTAACTAACTCTTTCTAAATAACCATGATGTTGCTTTTAACCTTTGAAATTTGTTTCAATTGTTCATATCCATCTCATGAAGTGACAAAACTCGTTGTTCAAAGGTTTTTATTTAATATTCAATTTCATTATATTTTGCTTCATCTAATGTTTGTCTATAAATTACAAGCAGGGAATCGCAGAGTCTGTTGGGAACTGGTTTTTTGACCGACTTAGTGTCCAAGCTATTGGTTGTCCTTACCCTTGTGACAAAACCTGCCATAATTTGGTATTTAAGTGATCGCTGCTCAAATATCATTCTTTCAATAGTTTTCTGCTGCTCCTACATTGCACAACAAGCCACTGGGATCTCAAAACAAAAGACTTTGCTAGAATCATTCATGTTGCCATAAATTATAATATTCATTCTTGTAAAACATTAAGCTTATTCAGTTTTCATCTAATTATTTTTTTTCACGTAGATTCAGGTTCCTCTCTCTGGAACTTTCTGTTGGGATATGGGGTTTTGAAAATTTATAAGATATATTATATGGAGAAGTTTGTGATTTATTTTATTCATGTAGTGTATGTACAAAGTAAGATGTAATAGAATGTCAAATATTAATAATATCTCAATCTTAATTTTCTAAATCCGAATAATAAACGTTTTATCTTTATGTAAAAGATATTTCTGAAAACTGAGACTTTTTAAAAACTAATTTAAATAGAAAAAATATTAAGTAAATATTCTTAACATTGCTCTTTACAACTATATTTATCTGAATTTCAAATTTCAACATGATCACATTTTCATTAATTTCGCATCCTTCATTATATTTATTTTTTTTATCAACCTCATTTGTTTATTGTGGATTTTCAATTAATTTGACTGTGCAGGTTTTCACATACATGTTGGGATGTGGGTTTTTTTTTTTTTTTTTCTTTT
>Ga0209700_102482_pt1 | contig 37113 bp, 27 predicted proteins | sample SiratroredBW_FD_187528 | JGI IMG/M metagenome (GOLD analysis project Ga0209700, IMG submission 187528) | Root nodule microbial communities of legume samples collected from California, USA - Siratro red BW (SPAdes) (version 2) | ecosystem: Host-associated > Plants > Roots > Nodule | place: USA...
AAAAAAAAAAAAATAACGAGAAGGTTAGGTGAGGAGATAGAAATGAATGAATAGTACAATGGAAGAAAGAATAGACATAAGAGTAGGTTATCTATGAATTGTGTCCAACAACTAGCATATAAGTATATAAGTGTGTGCCACACAATAGTTACCTCTTGTCTCATTCCGATATTTGTTTACCTGCACATAAATATTCACATATTATTTTATATATTTGTTTACCTGCACATAAATATTCACATATTATTTTATATTTATAAAGTTTATAAATAATTTTATATATTTTTAATTTTAAATAAAATTATTTTTAAAATAATATATATTAAATATAATATAATAAAATTATATGATAAGACATCAATAAGTAAAATTAGTTTTTCTAAAAGATAATTTTAAATAAGTTAAATTTAAATATAAGTTTAAATAAAATTAATTTCACAAATTTAAATAAAAAATATTAATTTTTTATTAAAATTAAGTATAAGACCGTCTAAATTTGTATTTTAAGAGTCATAATTTTACAAATTTTTTATAAGGCTCTTAATTTCTATAATTAAAGTTGAGTTTTGAAATAATGAATTGTCTCATCCTTTGTAAACTTCAAATTCATAATAAATTCCAATTTCTATAATTTACCATAATAAAATAACATTATCTAAATTATAGGACAATACACCAAATAATCAATCAATATATCTGATCAAAACATAAATAATATATGAAACTATTAAATGTAATAATATATTTTTTATTAAATATTAAAAAATTCAATGTTTCTTTAATTTTTTTTATAATTTATTGTTAAATTGAAAGTTTATTTTTGCATGTATATAAAATTTTATATTAATTTAAAATTATTTGGTGTTATTAAAAATTGAAATAATATTTATGAATATATCATTTAAAATTATAGTTGAATTTTAAAAAATATTACATAAATAATCATGATAATATGAAAATTATAATTTTATATAGATTTTTCTAAAACTGGATTAAAAGTATATTATAAAATAATACATTTTTAGTCTTATAATTTTGTTCGTTATGAAACAAACAAGCGCACATCATTTTATAAAATAAACAAAATGAACAAATTATTAGTAATAACTTAAATAATTTTATATTCTCATTCAATTATAATTTAATATAATTATATTAAAAATTATTTATAATTCATACTAGTTTTCTTATTAGATAAAAATATCTTATGGTCTTTTTTTTGTTGTTTTTAATTTAATTTTCATTTATCAGTAATATTTTGCATAATATTTAAATAGTATATGTTGATACTTCAAATTGATGTCTTTTGTTTTCAGAAAAGTAAACTTCGTCTTCAAAGTTATGATATATAGGTATGATAATTGTTTTATGTTATGCAATAAGTATGAAACGAAAATTTTAATGCATTTTTTTTCATGTAATTTTACAAATGGATTTAATCAATATATTAATAAAATCGTATCACTATTTACAAATGGATTTAATCATACAGAGAGAATACAATATTATCATTAGTGAGAACCGTGAGACTAAATAATGATATGATGACGGCACACCAAAGTTCACATATATGAAAATAAAAAATAATCCTATGTCTAATTTTTAATCTTGGTGTTGATAGTTGTTCATCATTTTATTAAAATAAAATATTATTTTTCTTTAAAACTTTGTAATATCGATCAAACTAAATTTGTATTTTAACTTACAGTAATGAAACATTGGTTTCATGACACTTTGTATTTTAACTTACAATAGCTTTTTTGTACGTTTTATTTTTTATAAAATTATTATTTAAGAAAAAGAAATCATTCTATAAATAAGTAATACATTAGGTACGGTAATGAATTCTTCATGTATTTTACAGTAGTGACATTCATTAGGTACGGTAATGAATTCTTCATGTATTTTACAGTAGTGACATTCATTCATTTTTACCTTCCCACTCTTATTTTTACCTTTGAAAAATTGAATATATGTCATCAATTGTTATTCACCTATCTTTATAAAATAACTTGTCTTATTCATTCTCTTGTAGTTCACTTGTAATTATAATTTTTGTACGTTCACTTGTAATTAAATATATGTTTAGTGACATATGACATATATTCAGTATCTCTTTCACCACAATTTTACTTTCCATGAAAACAAATTACATCTGTATATACATTAAAAAGAAGCATTAAAATATAGAAAGTTGAATTATACCTATACTCAACAAAACAAAAATGTCTGTTATTTTACTTTTTACTTTTACAGATATTATTATCGTTATTTAAAGAATGTTTAATAACACTGTTTCCATATGTTCTATTCAAGTAGAAAGATAGAAGTATAAAATTTAAAAAGTTAACGAATTTTTTGCAATTAAACATAATAATAATTAATCAATTTGTATAAATATTCAATTCTTAAGATATTTAATTATAATTCTTCAGGTTAAATATCTCAAATATCATTCTTAAATTTCACATGAGTTATATTAAATATAATTAAACCATTCCCAACAAATCTAATCAACAATAAAAAAAATGAAAAAATAATTTACGTACAATATTAAGTCATGACTATCAAATCCTTATGAAAAAAACTAAAATTAACATATAATATCAGTAGTTTAGTAGAAAGGAAAAAAAGGGAAAAAAACTAAAACGTATAATATCAATATATAAGTGTGGCAGGAGTGAGAATTTCAATTTTCAGCTGAAAAAAAAAATAACGAGGAAGGTTAGGTGAGGGGGCAAAAATGAATGAACAGTGCAATGGAAGAATAGACATAAGAGTAGGTTATCTACCATAATCACATTTCATGTTTTACACCATTCATGTTGTATTTATGAATTGTGTCCAACAACTAGCATATAAGTGTGTGCCACACAATAGTTACCTCTTGTCTCATTCCGATATTTATTCACTTGCAAATAAATATTCACATATTATTTTATATTTATAAAGTTTATGAATAATTTATTTTATATATTTTTAATTTTAAATAAAATTATTTTAAAAATAATATATATTAAATATAATATAATAAAATTATATGATAAGATATCAATAAGTAAAATCAGTTTTTCTAAAAGATAATTTTATATAAGTTAAATTTAAATATAAGTTTAAATAAAATTAATTTATTTAAAAAATTAATTTCACACAAATTTAAATAAAAAATATAAATATATAAAATTAAATTATAAATAATTATCTATTAATATTCTAAATAATTATTTTCTCGATATTTTTATGCATTAATACATAATTCTTAACTAAGACTACTGTAACAGTTTAAGAGATATTTTACTATTACACACAACTTTAATTTTATTTATCACATCCTTCTCATTAGATATTCTTATATAGGGATACCGTATACTTAAACTTATACTACACTTTATGCAACTTAGCCTATAAATTAAATAAGAATTTATATGCATAGATAAGTAAACACATTTCCATTTAAATTCATTCTTTTAAATTCATCATTCGATTAATAAAAAAAAGTTTGCATTGAGCTATTTATATAACACATTTGTAGGTGGTGCATGAGAGTAAAAGCCATCAGAATTTCAAAATGGTGCAGCCTCTGTAGTATATGCTCAGCTTTTGAAGCATTTGTCTTGTTCTATCACCTCAAAGCACATTCAACAAAACAAAAGTTTATGCTATTTGGTGCTATTAAAGATTGAAATAATATTTGTGAAATATATCATTTACAATTATAGTTAGAATTTTAAAGAAATTACATAAGTAATCATGATAATGTGAAAATTATAATTTCATATAGTTTTTTTTTCTAAAATTGGATAAAAAGTATATTATAAAATACTATAATTTTAATCTTAGAATTTTGTACGTTATTAAACACTATAATTGGATAAAAAGTATACTATAAAATACTATACTTTTCACCATTATTTCTTTTTCATGTTGTTGTTTATTATAAAATTATTCTTACGAGTCTCACAACAACATATCTACAGAAAGGAGAGAGTATTTATAGACCAACATAATTATCTGTCACATCTTTAATTATTAACCGTGGCTGCCTAAACGACTAATAAAGTCTCTTAACATATATCTAGTTCCATGTATTTCTTTTATAGAATTTTTAAAGTAAGACTGTGTATTTTTTACCATGTTAGTTATTAGTTGATATAGGAGTTTTATTTATAAGAGCTTCTCCACTAGGCTCAAAGAATATATCTTGATTTATTGTCTTTTTGAATCTGTCGGAGTACCCTCTAACTCCTTAGGAAGGTCGTGGACTTTGGTTATGCCTCACTCTTCAACAAATTCTCATTTTTATTCTTTGAGCTAGGACTGTTGGTCTTCTATTTCCTTCAATTTAGCCTCCATGACCTCCTTTCCAACCTCAGCCTCGACGTCCTTCACTCTCTTCTCAGCGCTCTCCACCCTTCTCCTTGGTCAAACCTAGCTTGGCCTCCAACGCCTTGATTCTGCTTTGACCTTCTTCAATTTGTAATGGGAGGATACCTACCCGTCCTCGTCTTCTTTGAGGGCTCCGTTGCATTTGGCGAAGCCTTACGCTTTAAGGGGATGAGAAATTACTGAGTACTGATGGGTTTAAGTGTTATTTAAAATAGTAATTACTTGCAAATTTAGAGTTTTTGGATTTAAATTTATGTTTTGAGTCCTGAGTTAAAGGAAATAATTTAATCTCAATTATTGTGAAATTTCAGGTATAAAAGAATAAAGAAAATGATAGATTGGAATATTCATGAAGAAAAGAAATAAAAAGTTTAAAATACAAAAAAATCCCAAGAGAAAAGTCACTTAACCTAGGCCTTAAACAAGTTTAAAAGGAGATTTTTAGGGTTTTGGGAAGAATCAATACCTAGAGGACGAAGGCAGACGACTAGAATCAAGATTCTCTTTCTCTCTTGCAATCTTCCTTTCATTGATTTGTAATGGCTACTATGGGTAGCTAAATTCTTCATCTTTGGGGTTGAATGTAATCATTTGAACTCATTCATATTTTGGTGATTTTAAATATAAATTGAATTTCTACTCCATTGATATTTTCATCTTGCACTTAATGCTAGATTTTATCTTATCAATAGAGTCTTGATTTTGATTCTTGAATTTAACTGAGAAGTAATTTTAAGTTTCTGACCTAGATGAAAATACTCAATATATTTGAATACTAAGGATAGGTTTCAGTGTATTGATTGCTATAACATCTATTTTTAATGCTAGGTAATTTATTAAATAGCTGAGGGATCAGTGTTTAGGAAATTACCTTATGAATTTCATATAAGAGGAATCGATGTGAATGATTATTATATGTGCATCAATAGTGGGTAGTTACTAATATTGTATTTTATTGTCATATCCAATCCTAGAGTCCATCTAGATCTTGAAAACTTTTTTTTATAATTGCTATTTATTCTTAATTGTATTTATTACTTATTCATTCAAATTACACTCAAACCATCTTGAAACATTTATTTGGTTAGTGAATCGTGAATTTGAGATTTAATAGCAAAACTGTTCTCTGTGGGATCGAAATCCTTACTTTATAAATCTATATTACTTTTGACTCAGTACACTTGCCGAAAAAGGTCAACAGAAAACAAATTGCTTTTGATTTCGAAATTCATCATGATCTCTAATACTTGAAGAAGATCTTTTCTTGGATTTGATTCGATTGGCATTGCAGCAGCTTTCTTGTGAAGATAAGTGTTCTTCCTTGAGCTTTTGATTGTGCTTCGTTGCTGCCTAATTGAATTTTCTAGTTGTATTGAATTCTTGAATAGTTTCTTGGTTGATTTGTGATTAATAGGCAATTTTAAGCATTGTTATTGAGAAAAATGTAAAATTGAATTGTTTTATTGGTGTGTTTGCATTCAAATCTGCAGTGGTGTACTGCATTGACACATTGGGTGTTCATCTTATGCGGTGGGTGCTGCACAAGGGGGTAGGAGCTCTTCTTGTAGGGTTCAAGAAGGGTTCTTGAGTGATTTGTTTGTAAACTTTGATTGAATTAGTGGAAATCCTTGCAGGTGGTTGCAAGGGACTAGAAGTAGCCCAAGTGGTTGGGTCAACCAATATAAAAACATCTGTGCAATCTTCTTTCCCCTTTCTCTTTTAATTTTTCGAATTAGATTTGTACATTATTCAATTCTGCAGTCAAGAACAACTTGCTAAAATTGAAGAACAACCTGTTAAATTTTTAGCAAATTTCAATACTCATACCATTAACGTTTTCTTAATCTGGTTATTGGTTTTAATTCTGGTTTGTTCTGAAAATTAAATTGCTAATTCAGTTTATGAATTCTTAATCTGTTCTCATAGGTCTGAAATTTGTATCTTGCATTTTATCTTAGTAAATCATCTAAATCAGATTTATTGTGGTTTCTATTTTACACAAACTTAATTTGAATTGCTGTAAAATTGTTGGTGCATACTTCAATTCTGTACTTAATATCATTCATTTGCCTTATTGCTGGAGTTAATTGAACAACTATAAAAATCTTAAATCAATAAGAAAGTGGAATCAATTTTAATTTGAACAGAGCACCTATTGTGAATAACCTTTTGAGTAATAGACTGTCTGCTGCAACAGTTCTCATAATTCTAAAAAAATTTTAACACCTATAGTGAATTTGTTTTTGCTTTTCTAGGCAATTTTGATCTTGTGAAATTGGTGATATTTTGATACTAGTGTGAGATATAATTGGTTGATTATATTAATTTGATTTGAAGCATTCTTAACTGTAAAATTCGTTTTGAACATTCTATTTTCTGCCTTTAAATTCACTGCTGCATAAATAAAATTTTAACATGTTTTTTTGGTACTGGGTGAAAATATACTAAGTACTGAATAGAGTTTTAACAAGTTGTTTCTATTTTTAACAAGTTGTTTTTGCTTATTTTACATACTTAGTCATATCTTTTAACAAGCTGTTTGTGAATTCAACTTGCTATTTTTTGTGGCATTACCATTGTAATCAAAGATTCATAAAAGATCTCATTCAAACTTTCAAATTTTCAAAAATTATAAATTGTTCAATTCACCCCCTCTTGAACATTGTCCATCTTATTTTTCAACAATTGGTATCTAAAGCGGGTTCTTGAAAGTTATTCAAGTTGATCCTAAATGGCCAAAAATAAACTTCATTTTGCTGAGGGTGCTTCCATTCATAGGCCACCTATGTTTTGTGGATTGAACTATTAATTTTGGAAAGGTAGAATAAGGGTTTTTATTGAATCTATTGATCGTGGTGTGTGGCATGCTATTGTTAATGGACCATATGTTCCTAAATTGCTTGTTGATAAACCTTGGTGTGATTGGACTAGTGATGAAAGTAGGAAATTAGTATGATAGCGTTGCTAAAAAAATTATTACCTCATCACTTAATCTTGATGAATTTTTAGGTTCTCAAAGTGTACATCAGCTAAAGAGATGTGGGACGTTCTTGAGGTTATGCATGGGGGAACGAGCAATGTGAAACAAGCTAGAAAGCACGCTTTGATACAAGAATATGAGCTATTCAAAATGAAGCCAGGGGAGACAATAGCTGAAGTGCATAAGTGATTTACCTATATAGTTTATCACTTGATTGGTCTCGGCAAGGTGTTTGATAAGGAGGAGCTAAATATTAAAATTCTGAAGTGTTTGGACAGGAGCTGACAACCGAAAGTAACAGCCATTTCAAAAACAAGAGACTTATCCACCTTGACAACTGCTACACTGTTTGCTAAACTGAGGGAGCATGAACTGGACATGATTAGACTTAATGAGCAAGAACATGGAGACAGAAAACAGAAAGACATAGCTCTCAAGTCTGTAGTTCAGAAGGAAGATAGTGATGATGAGTGCTCCAGCAGCTGCAGTGAGACTAAAACATTAATACTGTTGACCCGAAAGTTTAGCAAGTTCTTGAAGAAAAAGGGCAAAGAGAAGAGTCAACCATTCAAGAAGTACAATAATAAGAAGGTTGACAATTTTACTAATATAACTTGCTTTGGTTGTGGGAAACGGGGTCACAAAAAGATGGAGTGTCCCAATCAAGCGCCTAAAGAGTAAGAAGCCGAGGAGAGCATATATAGCTTGGGAGGACAATGACACTTCCTCCAGCTCTTCATTAGATAAAAGAGAGGAATCAAATCTCTGTATGATGGCAGGATATGAATTTGATAGCAGTGTGAGTTCTAGCATCTCTTTCACTCACGAGAATTATAATACTTTATTGAATGCTTTTAAAGAAACTCATGAGGAGGCTAACTGTTTGGCTCTTTCCAATAATAGACTCAAGGGTCTAAACAATTGGTTGGAGAATAGAGTGAAAAAATTAAAAGAAGAACTTCAGAACATGAAAACTGATTTTGAAAGTCTTGATATGATTTATAAAAGTTCTTCTTGTAATTGTTCTGAAAATGGTAAAGTGACAAATTGTGAAAATTGTAAAGTTTTGCAAGGAAAGGTGAACTACCTAATCAAAATTGTTTCTAAACTTTCTATGGGAACTGCAAATTTAAATGCATTGCTTGGTTCTCAAACTTGTGTTTTTAATTAAGCAGACATTGGTTTTTTAGAAGGTTTTCCAAAAAAAAAGTAAAGAAATTTAGTAGTTTTTTCTATCATGGTAGTACATCATATTCTTCACCTATCACTTGTTTCTATTGTTTGGAAAGAGGCCATACAGTTAGAAGATGTAGAACTAGATTGTATTATTTGCCAAAAGGCCTTGTGAAGTGGGTTCCCAAGGGTACCGTTAACATGAATGGACCCAAGATTAATAGGGGACCAACTCTTGCAACTTAACTTGTTTTGCAGGGACTTTGGATAGCCAAGTAGCAGTTGTGGTACCTTGACAGTGGTTGTTTAAAGCATATGACAGGAGATGCTTCAAAGTTTATAAATTTAAAGATGAGGCAAGAAGGCTTTGTGACGTACGGGGATAATAACAAAGGAAGAATCCTTGGTAGAGGAGATGTCGGGAGCCATGATTCGATAATAATCAAGGATGTGCTATTGGTAGATGGACTGAAGCATAACCTATTGAGCATCAGTCAACTATGTGACAAAGGCTATGAAGTTACATTCAGGCCAGATTTATGTCTAATCTCACACGCATCTACACGTCAAACCTTGCTTATTGGTAAAAGAGTAAACAATATTTACATGCTTAATATTTGTGACATTGCATCTAGCATGACTTATACACATGCATCATCTAGATAGACTTGTTTCCAAAAATCTAGTTGAGGGACTACCTACACTCAAGTATGAGAAAAATAGAATATGTGAAGCTTGTCAAAAAGGGAAAAAAACTAAAAATGTTTTCAAATTCAAAAACTTTGTTTCCACTACTAGACCCCTTGAGATGCTTCACATGGATCTATTTCTTCCTTCTCGCACTATGAGCTTAGGTGGTAACTACTATGGACTTGTCATTATTGATTATTTTTCTAGATTTACTTGGACATTGTTCATTGTATCCAAAGATCATGCATTCACAACTTTTAAACATCCTGCTAGAGTTTTGGAAAATGAAAATAATTGCCATATTTATTCTATAAAGTCTAATCATAGGGATGAGTTTGAAAATGAAAGATTTGAAAGTTTTTGCAACAAACATGGCATCAAACACAATTTTTCCGCTTCAAGAACACCACAACAGAATGGAGTTGTGGAGAGGAAAATTCGTTCTTTGGAAGAACTTGCTCGAACTTTGTTAAATGATTCTAATCTTCCAAAGTATTTTTGGGCAGATGTTGTGAATACTGCCCGTTACCTTTTGAATCGTGTTTTGATCAGGCCTATTTTGGAAAAGACCCCATATGAGCTTTATAAGGGAAGAAAGCCAAACATTAGTCATTTTAAAGTGTTTGGATGTAAATGTTTTGTTTTAAATAATGGCAAAGATAATATTGGCAAGTTTGATGTTAAAGCTGATGATGGCATTTTCATTGGTTATTCTTCTCATAGTCATGCATATAAAATTTATAATAAACGTACTATGACTGTGGAAGAATTTGTGCATGTGGTATTTGATGAGACTAAACTTGATTTGCAAGATGGTAATAAGAACAGGGCAGAGGAAGAGGAAAATAGTAGTGAGCTGCTGCAAAATAATAGTCGATTGATTCAGAAATTCAATAGGTTGAATTTTTCTGATAATGAGTCAAATGAAGAGGAAGTCAAACAAGAAGCACCAACTCATGAAGGAGTACCACCTGCACCTGTGAGAAATGTAGATCTACCTAGAGAGTGGAGGATTCCTAGGGATTTATCTCTTGAAAACATTGTTGGCCAAATTGAACAGGGAGTTTCTACTAGATGCACTTTTAATACTTTTTGTGAAAATATGGCGTTTGTCTCTCAGATTGAACCTACTTCTATTGATATTGCTTTGAGTGATGATAAATGGATTGATGATATGCATGATGAACTTAACCAGTTCACGAGGAATAATGTTTGGGTTCTAGTTCCTAGATCACCTGATATGCACGTTATTGGCACTGAATGGGTTTTTAGAAATAAGTTAGATGAACAGGGCATAATAGTTAAAAACAAAGCTAGTAGCTAAGGGTTATAATCAAGAAGAATGTATTGATTTTGGTGAAACATATGCTCCTGTGGCTAGACTAGAAGTTGTTAGACTATTGCTTGCATATGCATGTTTGTTTAATTTTAAACTCTTTCAGATGGATGTGAAAAGCGCTTTCTTAAATGGTTACATAGATGAGGAAGTATATGTCTCACAACCTCCAGGTTTTAAGGATCACAGCCATCTAGATCATGTATACAAACTGCAAAAAGCTCTTTATGATTTGAAGCAGGCCCCGAGGCAGTGTTATGAAAGATTGAGCAACTTCCTAACCTCTCAAGGCTATGAAAGAGGGAAAGTTGATAAAACTCTTTTCATTAGAAAGCTTAATTCTGATATTATTCTAGTACAGGTCTATGTTGATGATATCATTTTTGGGTTTACTAATAAAATTCTTTGTCAAGAGTTTGTGTCAGCTATGCAGAGGGAGTTTGAGATGTCCATGATGCGAGAATTAAACTTCTTTCTTGGATTGCAAGTGAAACAGATGGAGCATGGGACATTTCTCTATAAATCTAAGTACTACAAAGAGCTTCTGAAGAAATTCAAGATGAAAAAATCCAAGGAAGCTTCAACACCTATATCTACTAATTGCTACCTTGACTTGGATGAGAAGGGAGTTTCTGTAGATCAGAAAAAATATAGAGGGCTAATTGGTTCGTTATTAAATCTAACAACTAGTCGTCCTGATATCATGTTTAGTGTTTGTATGTGTGCCATGTTTCAATCTAACCCAAAGGAATCACACTTTAAAGCTGGGAAGAGGATCTTAAAGTACTTGAAGGGAACTATCACTGTGGGATTGTGGTATCCTAGAGGAGCCCCATTGAGCTTGACAAGCTATTCAGACTCAGACTTTGCCGGATGTAAGCTAGACCACAAGAGTACTAGTGGGACGTGTCATCTACTAGGTGCTAGCTTGATTTCATGACAGAGTATATAGCAGCTAGGAGTTGTGCACAAATACTGTGTCTCAAAAAACAACTAAGTGACTTCGGGCTAAGTCTTTCTAAAATACCTCTTAAGTGTGATAATACAAGTGTTATTAACCTTACTAAAAATCCTATGCAGTACTCTAGGACAAAACACATAGAGATTAGACATCACTTCATTCGTGACCATGTGAGTAATGGAGATTGTGAAGTGGAGTTTATTGAAATAAATAAGCAACTTGCATATTTCTTCACCAAACCTTTGGCAAGAGATAGGTTCAATCATCTAAGAACCGGATTGGGTATCTTATATATTTCAAATGTGCAAAATCGATATTTCCTCTCTAATTATATGCTTTTGAGTGTTATTGAATAATTGTTTGTATTGAAACTGTTTTTGGCATGCTCAAACTAATAGTAATGCTCAAACTGTCATGAATTGAGTTTTTAATCTGCTGATTTTTTTGTTAACTTGCTGAAAATCTTATGCAATGTGTATACTAGTGAATTTTAACATGTTATTGTCAAAATTAACATGTTGTTTTTCTAGTCAGCTTGAAAATTACTTGGACAGTAGCAATTTTTGTTGATTTTCGAATTTAACCTATTAAATTTAGTACTGCCGTGTTGACAACTTGCTGTTTTTGGTGAGTTAATTGCAAAAGTTGGCTTGTGAAGCATCTACAGTGAAATTTAATGTTTCAATAGGACACATACAATGCCTAAGGACCCGTGACACCCACTAGACATGATCAATTGGTTTAATGTTATGCATAGCTGGACAAAAATGCTTCAAGAGTCAAAAAGTAATTTGTGATAAGTTGTTGTTTTAGAAACTAACGTGGTATGACAGGTCTTGTGGAGCAGCTGCAGTGATTCCAAACTATCCAAGAGGTAGTACACAACACCATAGGACTCGTGAGCATCTCTGAAAAATTCAGAAATATCAAGTCTCATACCAGCTGGACATGAGTGAGGAAAATCAATTCAAATGGTCAAAAAACACTCTGCAAAATTCAGATTCTGTTGTACAAGGCATCTTTGACTGGGCAGGTTTGGAAATGTGGTTATTCTATTGCACATTCACATGGGTTGCATCATCTTCACATGCCACGCAGTATTATGCACATTTCCTTGAAAATTGGTCTTTAAATCTGAACCAAAACTGTGGAACTACATACAACTCTTGCATTCTGCATAACCATACATTAGCTTGCCATTTTGCATATTTCTCTTCCAAAAACAGCAGCTATGTCATCCTCCACACCGACCAAACGAACCAGGACCTCATCCTCAAGCCAAGAAAAGGAAGATCAGGGTCACCTAGAGAGCTGCTTCAGTGGAGATGCTGAGCAGATGCAAAAACCTATATTCACAGCTACAGCCGAAAGAGCCTAATAGCACCAAAGTTTGTGACCTCAAAGTGGCTAAGGGAGCAGCAGTTGGATGAGATCATTGGCATCCTCAATCACCAAAAGCTGAGAAAATTTCTTGGAATGAATGGGTGCATGTATCCGGATCTTGTGAAGGTGTTTTACACAAATCGTCAATTTGATGGCCAAAACATATGCACTCATTTGAAAGGTGTGGACATGCTGATCACACCAAAGGAGTGGTTTGCTATCACGGGATTAAGACATGAGGGCCAACAAATTGAAAGAAAAGCTTTGGAAGACTTCAACAAAACTCAATTCTTCAAGACATGCATGAGGAATCCGAATGAAGAGGTGAAATCCTTTGGAGTTGGGAAGTTAGCAATAACTTCAAGGATCTTAAAATTGCTAATTGTGTGGATTCTCACACCTAGGGGCAGCAACCATGCTACCTTCACGGAAGAAGACTTGATGTTGCTCTATTGTTTGATAAATAAGGTGAAGGTTGATTGGGTATTCACAATGAAGGATCATATGTTCAAGGCACAAAAGTTAAATGATTACAAGCTGCCATATGCTATCCTTATCTCCAGAATGTTAGAATTTTTTGAAGTGGACTTGGTAGATGAATTGGTTGAAAATTTGAAAACTACAAGTGAGATCAACCAATCCATGCTCAACCGAATTGGTCTCCAAAAAGTGAATGGAGCTTGGACATACAAAGGAGGAGATAGTGAAGGAGTCGGATCCAGTGGAGTGGCTGGCCAAGAAGATGCAAAACTTCCTCATACTACAAAAGCACCTATGCTTCCATTCGTGCCTCCACCACCACATCAGGAGCCAATGACCAGCTTTGAGAGGTTGATGATTTCCAGGATGGATATCATCACAGAGGAACAAGTAACTCATCATGAATAATGTGCTACATATTTCACACAGTTGCACTAGCAGATTGGTGATATTCATGACACCCTGAACAACTTCAACCTTTAATCTGTTGCATCATACATCATATTACTTGCTGCATTACCATAATGAACTGTTTGTATGCGTGTTTTTCTTTTGTTGATGTTTTTATTCTCTTCCCAACTTGATGAACTCAATTTGGGGAGAAATATGCGTGTGGTTTGTAACCTGAATTGACACTTTTATATGCTTTCCCTAAACTGCTGCACTTAACTAAAATTGCTACATTGAAATACTGAACTAATGGTTATGTTTTTAACATGTTATTTTCTATTTTTAACCTGCTAAATTTTACTGCGGTTCTATTATGTTGTGGAAATTGTGTTAAAAAGTTTTGCAGGGCTTATAGTATGGGGGAGAAGAAAAGCATGAGCATGACTAATGCGTCAACCACCAAACCACAAGAATTGTCTTTATCAAATTGGGGAAGATTGTTGGAGCTAGTGAAGGCCATCCTAAAGTGTTAATTTGATGAAGAAATCACTTGGAGACACTTGGGCTAGTTCTTACTTGGATTAGGACTTTCATGCATTAGTTTGTGTCAATCTATCAAGTACTAACATTGCTCTTACTCATAGTTAAGTGAAAATAACATTTCAAAAACGTTTTAGAAAAATTAGTGCTGCAGACCCAAATTTAACACGTTAAATTTCAAAATCAACATGTTAAATTTCTGACAGTTTAAGCTGTCACATGTTTAAAAGGGTGTTGCGCACATTTTGTAAACAGAATTCGATTTCATAAAGGTTTTCAAAGAGTTTTAAGAGTTTTCAAGAGAGTTTCTTAGAGGAAAAACCAATAATGAGAAAAAATTATTTTTGATTTCGAAATTCATCATGATCTCTAATACTTGAAGAAGAGTTTTACTTGGATTTGATTCAATTGGCATTGCAACAGCTTTCTTGTGAAGATAAGTGTTCTTCCTTGAGCTTTTGATTGTGCTTGGTTGCTGCCTAATTGAATTTTTTAGTTGTATTGAATTCTTGAATAGTTTCTTGGTTGATTTGTGCTTAATAGGCAATTTTAAGCTTTGTTATTGAGAGAATTGTAAAATTGAATTGTTGTATTGGCGTGTTTGCATTCAAATCTACAATGGTGTACTGCATTGACACAGTGGGTGTTCATCTTATGCGGTGGGGGCTGCACAAGGGGGTAGAAGCTCTTCTTGTAGGATTTAAGAAGGGCTCTTTTGTTTGTAAACTTTGATTGAATTAATGGAAATCCTTGCAAGTGATTGCAAGGGATTGGAACTAGCCCAAGTGGTTGGGTCAACCAGTATAAAAACATCTGTGCAATCTTCTTTTTCCTTTCTCTTTTAAATTTTCGAATTGAATTTGTGCATTATTCAATTCTACAGTCAAGAACAACCTGTTAAAATTGAAGTACAACCTATTAAATTTTTAGCAGATTTCGATACTCATATCAGTAATGTTTTCTTAATCTGGTTATTGGTTTTAATTCTGGTTTGTTCTGAAAATTAAATTGCTAATTCTTAATCTGTTCTCATAGGTCTGAAATTTGTATCTTGCATTTTATCTTAGTAAATCATCTAAATCAGATTTATTGTGGTTTCTATTTTACACAAACTTAATTTGAATTGTTATAAAATCGTTGGTGCATACTTCAGTTCTTTAGTTCTGTACTTAATATCATTCATTTGCCTCATTACTGGAGTTAATTCAACAACTATAAAAATCTTAAATCAATAAGGAAGTGGAATCAATTTTAATTTGAACAGAGCACCTATTGTGAATAACCTTTTGAGTAATAGACTGCCTGCTACAACAGTTCTCATAATTCTAAAATTTTTTTAACACCTATAGTAAATCTTTTTTTGCTTTTCTAGGCAGTTTTGATCTTGTGAAATTGGTGATATTTTGATACTGGTGTGAGATATAATTGGTTGATTATATTGATTTGAAGCATTATTGACTTGTGTAAAATTTGTTTTGAACATTCTGTTTTCTGCCATTAAGTTCACTACTGTAGAACTAAAATTTTAACCTGTTAAAATTTGTTTTAACATGTTTTTTTTTATACCGGGTGAAAATATACTAAGTACTGAATAGAGTTTTAACAAGTTGTTTCTATTTTTAACAAGTTGTTTTTGTTTTTAACAAGTTATTTTTGCTGATTTCATATCTTTTAATCATATCTTTTAACAAGCTACTTGTGAATTCAACTTGTTGTTTTTTATGACATTACCATTGTAATCAAAGATTCATAAAAAGATCTCATTCAAACTTTCAAGTTTTCAAAAATTATAAATTGTTCAATTCACCCCCCTCTTGAACATTGATCATCTTATTTTTCAACAGAGAGCACTAAGAGAAAGAGTAAAAATCCTCAAGTCATGCAAGTAACGGTGAAATACGTACATCAAAACCTTATATAGGAATGGAAGTAGCTTGGAGAAGACAAAGAGTTGAAAGCGTTCGAAACGCAAGGTTTTGTCTCCCCAAATTAGGGCCACATATGCACTGTGACACCCAATAAAGCATTGACATGTGGACTCCATACCCAATAGTCATATCAATATGACAACTTGACGACAGTTAGGGGCACGTTACCTCACCCTTACGATGCCTCGAGATACAGAAAGCCATAAACTCATCATTACATAAAACCCCTCATTAATGTCCAAGGGGTTAATTTTCAAGAATACATAAAGCTCGGCTCCACAAGCTATATTAGGATAAGCTCAACCATGAGTTATCCAGAGTAGTAAGCTCAGCCACACAAGCTATACTCTCAAACTTGGCAACACGAGCTATACTCTCAAGCTTGGCTACATGAGCTATACCCTCGAGCTCGACTACACAAGCTGCAATCTCAAGGTCAATCATGTCGATGGAACCTTAACTCCTAATAATTTTGCCTAAACTCGGTTGGTGGAACCGTTGGTCACAATCTTAGTTATATATACATGGCCTATCCTCCAAAAGTCAACTTAAGTTCACTTGTCAGTACCTAACTCAAACCTTTGGGGGTTTGTGTACTACCCGCACAAGACATATTCAGGGTGGTTACACCCATGCCCGAGATACACGGGTAACCAACTCAATAGACTGTGTATCTTAGCTTCCACCTGCCTATTATAACTCAGTAACCACCGTAACCGAATTAGTTATCCTGATTTTGGGTCATGCAACCAATTGTCCAACTTAGGCCTAGTGTGCTCTGTAAATACCATTTCACTTTCCAAGAAGTACTCACTCTTTACTTAGCTTTTCACTTACTTACACTACATATCACCCACTCACCCACACTTATTTGATCATTTACTCATTCACTTATTATGTAAGTGGACCTCCTCCATCCTCGTATCATCAAGCTCAGATCATACACAATTCAGATTCATGTCAATTTGAATCCATACATCTTGAAAAAGTTCATACTCAGATCCCAATAAGGACAAGATTCATTCATATTGTGTTTAAATAGAAAATTTTAAAAGAGTAATTATAGAGAATTTGAAATATTTTATAATAAAATATATTATTTAGATAAGAAAATGAAATTTTAGGAATTCATTACAATAATTAAATTATTTGAAATTAGAAAATTTGAAATTCCATTTAAAAAGTAATATTTTGAAAATTTTCATATTCTCAATGCTTTACTTAATGGTTTGGGACATCTTTGACTTAATTAAAACTAGACATTTTTTAGATTACTATTTTTTGTTTCGGTTGATATTTACTAAGATCCTTTTATTAATCTTGATAAGAGTTATATTTAAATTGTGAGAATTGGTCTGTACATTATTATTATTTTTAATTAATATCAATTATTATTAAAATGTTTGGGAGACTATTCTTCTACATATATAAATTAGTTTTTTCAAATCGATGTTTGTTATGATTTTTTTTATCCGAGGTTTGCTGTAATTATTCTTTTATCATTAAAACAATTGTAGTTCTTTATCTAAAAGTTTGTTTGGAGATTTTTTATTTTTAATTATAACTGGGAAAATTTTCTATCAGCATTAACTGGACTTTTTTCTACCAATTTCAATAGAAAGAATTTTTCAACTAAAATTGATTAAGAAAGTTGATAAAAAATTCCAACTAACGAAATCGTAAATAATTGCAATCAACATCAATTAAAAATAATTTAAGTTGACCTCAATCCAAATAATTGTTTAACAAATATTATAATCGAATAAATCTCGACAACTTTTTGTAAGAAAAATAACATAACAAGATTGAATAAACAATATTAATATTTTTGAATTATTAATAATTATATTTGATATATAAATAACTTTTTTTATTTTATGATATTGAAATATTATGTTTGTAACACCTCAAAAATAAAAATTACATGCATAAAGCTAAGCATTCTACTAATCATTATTAAGATTCATCAACATACAATAATTCTTTAAACTAAAGTATTTAAAAATTTTACCTTCAGAATTCTACTAAAACATAATTACAAAATATCTCCAAATTGTTTTTCAAATCTAGCTTATGCCTAAAAGCACCACTCATTCCAAATGATCTTCCACAAACCCATCTGCAACATCATTTACTCCCGTGTAAAAAACACGATCATTACAAACAGATATCAAAACACAAGTACAACAAAACAAATGATAAGCTAACCAAATTTTTAATAATACTTGAGTATTTCAATTAAAACACAAATATTAACACCACTCAAGTCTTTCATTCAGTTACATGCACTATCACAATATAACACTGACACACTACAAACTTGACTCTACTTCCGGAAGACTTTTGCATTGAATAGACCTCGAGATATGCACTTGTCATACATCTCCATGTTGTGAACCCACACAGCCTCCACATAAATGAATCATCAATCATGTATGACAGGGTTAGTCCCCTTGAGAATTTCCTGACCAGCTATGTTTCAAGCTGCAGTCACCCAGTTCAAACATCCTTCGACTCTCACAACCTAGTAATAATCTACTATTTGATTCATAATACTATTAGAGTCAGGATATCAATCGTTCACCCGATCCTTAGACAATGCATTTCCTAACTAACCCAGACACGGGTGTTTTCTTTCCTGAAAACACTATGCCTAGGCCTTGACCAACTTCATCAATACTCTATCAATATCACATCATAACGTAGATCTCTACTAATTCATTCATTCACTTTTCAATCACAATCTCAAAAAAATTGAAAGAAATTCTTAAATCATCAATACAATTAAAATTTGAATTATCAATTAATTTATCTTGTTAAATCTATACATTGCATTACCAAAGAATCAATCAATCAAAATAGAAAGCCCAAAAAAAAAATAATATATATATATATATATATTTTAGGATTTAGCTTGAGCGAAAATTTCTAGCTTGAGCGAGAATCCCTCTCGCTTGAGCGAAAATCTTCTCGCTTGAGCGAAATTGGTCTAGAGAGCAAGGGTCATTTTCGCCTTGATGACCATACCCTCGCTTGAGCGAAAATACTTTCTCGCCAGGGCGAAACACCTCTCACCTGGGCGAAATTGGACCCGAGAGCACCTCTTAGGTTTTCAAGTGACTTTGCCTAGGCGAGATTGCCTAGCTTGAGCGAAAAATGTAGAAAAACTAGTAGTATCCACTACATCAGAGTTACCATGCATGCCTCAGATGACTAAATTGGGTGAAAATCAAGCCACATACACAATGAATGATCTACCCTAGCACTAATTATCTATTTAATAGATCAACATACCATTAATTTTCACACAACTATCTCATACATGCAACATTCAATTCAACATTAATCCAACATTTCAAACCTCTAGGAAACTTTACCAGATACACATTGTACAACTACTACAATCATTAACTTCTCTATTCAAGACTTAAATTTGTAAACCAAATAAGCACTAAGGTTAGTTTCCCTTACCTGAATTGCAGTTGAAATTCTCTATAACAATCCGAATAGCCTAAGGTCCTCAGGAAGCTGAGCTCACAGAGACACCGTCTGATGGCTCAGAGACCACATGCAAGCTTAGTAAGCAGAGGAAAGTGAAAACATAAAACTGACTCTAAGGGAAGGGGTAGAAAACAAACTTACTCTATTGGAGATTCTGATCAGGTAGACTTGCTCTGTTCTCCGCCACAAGTCCAATGGTGGGCTCTGCTCGAGAAACTGATGGAAGACAGACTCGAAGTCTTAGAGAGAAGTCAGAGAAAAGGGAGGTTAGAGGTTTTAGAGAGATGGTGGCTCAAGTGGGAATGAGACTTGATTACTAACTTTTCCTATAAATACGTGTTTTCAGTTTAATAATATAATAATCAGATGTTCATTCCACTTTTACCACTTCTACTCAGACGACAGATTTTCTAAGTTGTTACAATATTTAAATAAAAAATTAAAATTTATTAAATTTAAATTATCTCATTTACAAAAAATATTTCTAAAATAAAACAATTTAAAGTGAAATCAATTATATTGAATTTATACAATATTTTACCATTTATGAAATTTTCTATCAAATACAATATTATTTATTTGATTAATTAAATCATGTTAATAAATATATTTTCTCCCAAAATCTACCAACAATTTATTTACATTACATGAGGCACACTACTTATAATTTCAAGAAATTGATGGTGAGAAAATTTTACAATTACAAACCTCCGGTCACCTCTTTGATAGAGGTAGATCTCGGTAAAAAAAAAGTCATCACTAGAACCATGGTCGGTCGTATTCAATTTAGACATTTCAAAAATAAAAGACTCAAACATGAAAAACAGCTTAACAGATTTTAGAGTTGCAATTCAATATAACTTTTAGTTTTCTTAGTTAATATAGTTTTCAGTTCCTCTCATTTTCTGTCTTTTAGAATTCTCAATTCCTCTCTTCTTCTTTTCTGGTCCCATTTAAGTTCTTTTATAATTAGTTTTTTTTTCTTTTTTATTAGGTTTTACAGTTTTTACTAATTCGCTACAGGTATAATCAATGCCAATTTTAATTTCCAAATTCAATTTTCTAGTTAATTAGGTTTTACAGTTTTTTAGTTGTTACAGTTAAACACAATTTTTTTAGTTTCTTTAGTTCAATCCATTAGTTTCTGGTTTATTTAATTTTCAATATCTGTTCTCTTAACTCTTGATCATAGATTCAATTTCTGAATGTTCTTAACTTATACAGATTATAATATCTGATTGGTTCAAAGTGTTTGTGTTTCTTAGATTGACCTAGATCTGACCCTATATTGTACATAAAGAGGACTTAGTTTATTTGATATACACGATAGTGGTTATCACTGTCAATAGAAATCAACTTTCATAAATTCCATTTTATAAAGTGTAACATTGATCTGATCACTTATGAAAGTTCACCATCTACACGTAATCAAAAAAGTGATGCAAAATCTTAAAACCAAGGACAACATAAGAAAATCAATAATCAGATAAATTTTTAGACTTTAACATGTGATCTTTAATCACAAAGATCTAATTAACCTTAATTATGTTGTTTTTTCTATCAGCTCCTTAATTCTACGATGAATGTCATACATTAGAACAAAATTCCCTTCATATTTAGTGAAGCATGATTACTTTTCCTGAAAGTTAGTTGTCATGTTATAATGAAAGCAAGTAGTTGTTTCTTTAAGTTTTAGCTCACCAACGTTGAAGCCCTTGATAAATTCATTTTGTTTCATTAAGTAAATTCTAAAGTATTTCTAAAGTATTGGACTTAGTTGAATTAGCATATACTTTTTTTTTTGTTATTATAGCAAGTACTCGAGTTGCAAATGTAGCAAGTAGTAAACATAACTTTCTTTTTCAAAAGATTTGTGCAATATACAATAATAATTACAATTATAATAAAATCAGATTCAGGAATAATTCCATAATTTAGTTCGATATGTAGAAAAATAAAATAATATTTAATTTTTTTATCAATAATTGAAATGCAGAAAAAAAGATTAACAGTTAATATTATGAGATTGTTAGGGTTAAACTTCATCAATCCTCACTCTTATGCATAAAAATGTTAAGTGATCAAAATGTAAGTTTTTTCTCTAATATATGTTATCAAACGTAGGATAATAAGTTAAGTGAATCACTTGATTTAAGTATTTTCTAGTTTGTTTTAACAAATGATTAAACATTATTTCTTGATTTTGTGTGAATTATAACATATGCAATTTGAAACCTTACCTAAATACTTATTTTAAATAAAAACTCATATTAGACATCACAATGAATTTCGGTATCCTGACTAAGTTAACACTCCAAAACTCAATAATCATATGAACCATGCCATAAAAAAAATTAGGACTATACAAGACCACCATAGGATCAAACCAAACCCATGCAAGGAATGACAAAAGAAGAAAATACTCTCTCAACTAAACAAAACAAAAAATAGAAAGCTAAAACCTATTGTGAAAAAATATCCATAAAAAATGCAGGAGGCAAAATAGAATACCACGTAAAATTAAACTTATTTTCAGCTCTCAAATTAGCAAGCTGTTTAGCATAGTGATTCCCAAATTAGCCCTTGAAGGCAAAGAAGTTTGGACAGTTCTAGAGGAATTTGACTTGAAAGCTTATTTCCAAAGGGGGATAAAGTGATAGGTTCATTTAGTACTGGCGGTGTTTATGTTATTTTTAAAATAAGCAAAAAAATTAAAATAAGAGATCAAAAGGGAAAAGAAAAAATGAAAGAAGGAATATAGAGAGAAAGAGGGTGTGGATGAACTGACACAGTTGACAAGGAGTCTCATGGTCAAATTTATCATAGATGTATGTGTTTATGTTGACATTTTTCGTCAAGTGTACCGAGTCAAAAGTAATACAGATTTATAAAGTAAGGATGTTGATCCCACAGAGAATAGTTGTGCTATTAAATCTCAAATTCACGACTCACTAAACAAATAAAAGTTTCAAGATGATTTGATTATAATTTGAATTGATAAACAATAAAGACAATTAAAGAATAAATAGCGATTATAAAAAGAAGTTTTCAAGATCTAGAAAGACTCTGGGATTGAACTTCATCTATCTCCCTCATTCATATTTTGGATTTGATAATAAAATACAATATTAGTAACTACTCACTATTGATGCACATATAATAATCATTCACACCGATTTCTCTGATATGAAATTCATAAGGTAATTTCCTAAACACTGATCCCTCAGCTATTTAATAAATTACCCAGCATTAAGAACAGATGTTATAACAATCAATACACTAAAACTTATTGCTAGTATTCCAATATATTGAGTATTTTCATCTAGGTCAGAAACTTAAAAGTACTTCCCAGTTAAATTCAAGAATCAAAATCAAGATTCTATTGATCAGATAAAATCTAGCATTAAGTGCAAGATGAAAATACAAATGGAGTAAAAACTGAATATTATATTTAAAATCATCAACAAATAAGTTCAAAAGATTACATTCAATCTCAAAGATGAAGAATTTAACTACTCATGGTAGCCATTACAAACTAATGAAAGAAAGATTGCAAGAGAAGAAGAGAATCTTGATTCTAGCCGTCTAACTCTGGCCTTTAGGTCTTGATGCCTCTCAAAATCCTAAAAATCTCCTTTTAAACTTGGTTTTGGGCCTAGGTTAAGTGATTTTTCTCTTGGGCTTTTTTCTATTTTAAACTTTTTATTTCTTTTCTTCATGAATCTTTCAATCTATTATTTTCTTCATTCTTTTACCTGAAATTTCACAATAATTGAGATTAAATGATTTCCCTTAACTCAGGACTTAAAACATAAATTTAAATCCAAAAACTCTAAAATTGGGAGTAATTATTATTTTAACTAACACTTAAACCCACAAGTACTCAATATTTCTCATGTATAAAAACACTCAAAATTGGTACTTATCAATTTGGTAAGTCACTTAGTTTATAAACTTTCAGCTTTTGATCACCTACCTCACAATTTATAAGCTTTAGCTAGTTTAACAAACACACAATTAAGCCCTCATATGATAAAAGTTTATTGAATAAGCACTTAATTAAAAATGGAAACTGAAACATTATAGTAAGGTATCCTAGTTTACTACTTCTGAGTTGTAGAAATATTTCAAAATAGCCATGAATAGACATAGGCCCATAACGTGGTCAAAATTGAAAGAGAGGCCCCGTAACAAAAAGATTTATCCACATTGTCGAGTTTTCAGTGCAAATAGCAAATACTATCATTTAACTATGTTTAGATTTCACTTAAAACACTTAAACAAACTTTCAGTTTCTTCTGAATACTAAGTCAATATGTTTAAGACTTCTTTCTAAATTTAGTTATAAACAAAATTCATTTCAAGCTCGTGCTGATTGAAAACTACAGTAAATCTTTTTTTCTTTCAAACACTTTCTTTCAAGTCAACTTAATTTCCATCCAAACTCATACTAAAGCCTTTCCACTCAAACCTTGTTACAATATATTTAGACAAAGTAAAACATTTCTCTATAAACATCACATAACGGACATAATCATGTTTTTTAAGTGAAAAATATGAGAATCCAATGGTTGTGAAAGCCAACGTATATGATATAGCTATGCTCAAAGTAAGTTTTAGGGTTCCAAAATTTTTGATTTCCATACATAGAAGTGACCATCCAAGAAATTAGAATTTCAAGACAACTATAACGAAAAATTACTCTACCTTCCATATCAATTATGTTTTATAATGCATGTCTCTGTACAGTTGTATTTGAGACATCAATTGCTTCCTTTATCCCTGTTCTGGTTCTGTTTGCACTGATAACTCCCCGTGGAAGCTTAATATTTGGAATTTCCTCCTTAAATCGTGTTTTTTGTATGCTCCATATGACTCAGTTTGGTTATCTGACCCAAGTTGTAAAGACAATAACAATATGTTGTCTATATACATCTTGCAAACCATTACATACCTTTCTTTGCCCCTTACATATATTACTGAGTACCACAAATTACATGGAAGTACAGTTATAATCTTGCCTTCCGATTTCAGACTGTGGCCAATTCCTTCTATACTTAACATACTTCGTATTGCAACATTCTCACTACACTCCCCAGATTAATTACACAATGCACAGTAGCAGTTGAACTGTATTTGATACAAGTCAATAAACTCATCCTTCACACATAAAAACTTTGTTTTAACATATATCTACCATTTAAGTTGAAGACTTAAAAAGGCAACGTAATGGACAATAATACAAATAAAAACACATGAAGTTTACCTTTATCCTTTATTCTTACTCATCCTTTTAAGTTGTGCCATACAAAAGATTCTTCTGCATCCACTCTCCCTTCTTTAAAAACAATTTTATTTTATGATTCCATATCTCTCATATAACTACTACCCACATTCCTCTCCCCACCAAATTTTGGTGTTTGTTAAGTCTTATAATATGAAAACTTTGGAAGTGATTAACTATATTATTGTGTCTAGTAGTGTTCACCTCCACCCAACTATTACATTTATCCCAAACCTTTGCGTTACAGTTAACAAGTATGAGCAATTATTTCTACCTGATTTTGACCAAGAGGATACAATAAGCTTCCTGATGTTATCCCTCTTTTATCCATATTAATCTTTGTTGGCAATCTATCCAACATTACTCTCCAGGTGAAAAGTACTATTGATGGTAAAACTTTTAGACTCTATAGCTGATTAAAAAAGTGTATATTCTATGTAGTACTTGGGTTTTGTAATGTTTATATCCTAAACTAATAATATACACCTCTATACTTGTGTAATTAATGTTAACACCTCTTGCTCCTTTTGAAATTCCTAAGTCAGCCTTTCTTTTCTCCAACTTAGGTTCCACTTCTAAGTATCAATGTATCATTCTCCTAGGTCCTCCACTAAACTTTTGTTATACTATGAAATTAGATACAATCTAGGAAACGCTTCTTTTAGTGGTTTAAACCCAACCCACATATCTTCCCAACACTTCACTGCTTTACCATTACCTAATTCCCATTTTATTCTACTTTCAAACCAATTTGATTAGGTTTCTTGTCAACACACTATACATAGATCTCTCCACCACCAAGACAATTCTTGATCACGTGAATTTTCATTCGTACTTCTCACGAACCACACCTAGACTTTATTACTTCCTTTCACAATTTGTGTTTTTCCATACCAAGTTTCCATTTTCACTTTACAAACATGGCCATGTTAAATTGTTCTATATGTTTTATGCCTAGACCTCTTTCCTCTATAGGTTTGTATACTTTTTTTCATTTTACCCATGATATTTTCCTTCCCTCACTACCTCAACCCCATAGGAATTTAGCTTGTATTCTTATTATTTTTCTATAGACAATTTTAGGGGTTTTGTAAAATGAAATATTAGTGGCAACGCAAATATCACTGTTTTATCAAGCATATGTGTCCTGCAAATGATATCACTCTACTTTTCTGTTTTGATAGCCTATTCTTGAATTTATCAATGATTTCTTTCGAAGTTTGTACTCTTCTAGGATTCCCTACTATTTTATTCCTAAGTACTTAAATGGTATAGACATGTGGTTGCTATTAAAATTCCTATAAAGTGTTGGAAGAGTGTAGCATCCTCAAATCTAAAGTTACCAATTTGACTCTTGTGAAAATTGGCCTTAAGGCCAAATAACAGTTCAAAACAGGGTAGAATACTTTTTATTGCTAAAATATTTTCATAATTTGGCTTACCAAAGAGTAGGGTATCATCTGCGAATTGGAATATGGTAATTTCTGCTTCCTTCCTACATACTTTTAATCCCTTAAGGATGTTTTTCCTCCTTGCTTTCCTAACTAATCTTGCAAGTCCTTTTTGTAGCATCCCAAAATTTTACATTCTACATATTATGAAAATTAATATCACTTGATGCATTGAACTACATCGTCCAACCAGTTCAGGTTGAAAAAGGTCATGGATAGAAACTTTTATGAAGATTTTAACAATCTTAGATGAAATGAGGCGCGTCTAAGTGAAAATGGAATATTTTGTCTGAGAGGTGTTCTGCATTTATTGGATGATAATAATGTTATAAGATAGAACGAAAAGACTTGGAAGCCAAAATTCATTTGGAAAATATAGACGAATTATCTCTACGTTAAAGGTATGCTCTTCATAAATTGTAAACAATATGAATAAAATGAGAAGGTGTACTATGACTAATGCTTGTAGAATGCATAGATAGTAAGTCTCTCCATTTTCCGAGAAATTAATGAAAATTGACTATAAAAGGGGAAATCTCGAGGATAAGAATTACATCCCAAGAAAGATAAAAATACCTAGATAAATATCACTGCAAAAACATTGTTACCGATAACAACGAATATATGGACTCAATTTTTCAGAGATATTTTACATCTTAGTACTTATCTCTTCATAACTAAAACCAAACTAGGTTCGAAAAAAATCTGTTGGATTACAACTAAATGGTTACAGAGGAATAGTAATAACCTATGATTTCTCTATAAATCGAAAGTTTGAAAACTCAATACAATGATGAGAGCATCATGAAAGAAAATATGAGAAAAGCTTATAAGAGAATAATGGTTGAGAAAATTACATTTTCTTTTGTGTTGTCTGTGAGGTATCCCAAAGCCTCACATATCTGCCAATTCTTTCTAAATGTTTTAATGAAAAGTTTATTTTGAGATTTTAAAACTTTATTGCAGAAAATGAATGATAATATTTACTGATAATTGTTTTATTCCCTTATAGGGGTAAAAGGCCTCATTTTATTCCCTTATAGGGGTAAAAGGCCTCATGATAATGATAATGATTATTGCCATTTTATATTCCTTGTAGTGGATTTTGCACTGATGGGTTATTTTATTTAAATAGTGAATTAATTAATTTGATTGAACTGGTGGCATGAAGACTTGGTCACCGACGAGAGTAGTAGGCCAACAAAGCTTCCTTGTACTCGACCTCAACACCTACATCGAAACTCCAGGTTGGTATTACATTATCCCTCTAATTCAGCTAATGACATTGACATTCATAACTATAATATACTTTTTTGGTTAAGAAACAACAATGATGAAGCCCTTAGGATATGGAATCCAGGGAAACAAATTGGATTTACAACTTTAGGCAGTGATGAGGAAGTTATAAGTCGATCAAAGGAGTTGGAGGGTTAGGAGGAAGGGAAAACAAATATTGATCAATGAGATTATTGAGCGTTAATGTCAGGGGCTTGGGGGTCAGTGAAATGGAACTACATAAACAAAATTCGTTAAGAAGCACGAGATAGATGTAGCATGTATTCAGGAAACTAAAATTGTGAATATAAACCCACAACAATGTTATGAAATCTGGGGAAATAATAATGTGGAGTGGAGACATATTATTCAGGAGAATAGAGGTGGATGTATTATAACACTATGGAACACACAAGTGTTTTAACAGCAGTCAACTGTAGCCTGGCAAAGCATACATTCTTATACAAGGAAAACCACTATGCCATGTTACTTAAGCATGATTCAATTAATTTGGGACCTACACCGTTTAGAAACTTAGATGTTTGGGAAACCCATCCTGGGTTCACTGAAATAGTGAAATGTCTTTGGGCCAGTTATCACCTGTCAAGAAACGAGTTATAGGTGGTGAAGGAGAAACTTAAATCCTTAAAGAGGGGCTTAAAGGTGTGGAACAAAGATGTTTTTGGAGATGTTAACACTAGCAAGAATTAGGTACCGCTGGACATTAGAAATTTAGATATAATAGATAAGAAAATGCCCTAGATCAAGAGTGTATAATAGAGAGGGGGGTCTGTTTGCAAAATTAAAGCAGATCAATCACAGGTAGGAAATATTGTTTAAACAAAAGGCAAGAGTTAAATGGCAAGAGGTAGGAGATTTGAACACAAGGTACTTCCATACTATGCTAAAATGGAGGAGGGTGAAGAACACAATTAGAGGTTTATATATTGATGGAGAGTGGAACGAGGAACTGTCTAGGGTCAAGGACGAAATAAAAAATCAATTTAGGCAGAGGTTACGTATTAAATAACAAGATATTGTTAGATTAGATAACATAGGTTTTCATAGAATTAATAAGGAGGATAATAGAGGATTGACTTGTAATTTTTTTTTTTGAAAGAAATCAAACAGGCTGTGTGCGAGTGTGAAGGTAGTAACAGCCCAGGGCTGGATGGGTTTAAGTTAAACTTCATTAAAAAGGCGTGAGACATAGTTAAGATGGATATAATTGAAAGCAATTATTTTCATGCATGGGCTGCTGGCCAAGAGGTACTAATGCCGCATTCAACACTTCTTTACCAAAGGTTGATAAACCTCAATGCTTGGACGAATATAGACAGATCTCGTTAGTAGAATGTATGTATAAGATTATATACAAGATACTTGGCAGGAGATTGAAATTCCTTAAATGTAGATAATTGCATAAGGTCATAGATGACAAGAAGTCGACATTCCTTAAATGTAGAGGGTTGTTAGATTATGTGGTGGTGGCAAATGATATATGAAAAGAGGAGGGAAAAGAAGGAATGTGTGATCGTTATAGTAGATTTTGAAAAGGCTTATGATCCTGTGAGGGAATTTTTGGCATACATGATGGAGAGACTAGGATTTTGTAATAAGTGGATTAAATGGGCCCTAGGTTGCCTCAAGTCTTCAACACTTTCTATTCTAGTGAATGGCAGTCCCACTAGCTCCCTTCCTATTCTTAAAAGTAGCTGAAGGGTTGGCAGGGGCTACGAGGAAAGTGGAGAACAAAGGTATTTTAGAGGGAGTGAAGGTGGGAAAGCATGATATTAGGATTAGTATGTTATAGTTCACGGATGACACTATGTTTGTACTTAAGAGCTAGTAATCAAAGTTATTGTTGCCCTTAAAGAGCATTATGAAGTGTTTCCCATTAGCATCTGGTTTGAATGTTGATTATCAAAAGAGCATAATTGCTGGAATGGGAACAAATAGACTACAATTACATAGATATGCAATGCTAAAATGTCAAACTATGAATATTCTGTTTACATGTCTTAGAGTTAAAGTTGACGGTAATCATAGAAGAACGAAATTTTGGAAAGGGATGGTTGAAAAGATTAAGAAAAGATTGGCAAGATGGAAAGGAAAGTTTATTTCCCTAACTGGAAGAGTGTGTTTAATTAAATTTGTCCTATCTACAATGCTTATGTTCCTTCTTTCTATTTTTAGATTACCATAGGTTGTTAGGCTACAAATCATACGCATTCAAAGAGATTTTTTTTATAGGGACGGGGCCACGAGCATCGTAAGATTGCTTGGGTCAAATGGGACAATATTTTCAAAAGCAATAATGAGGGAGGATTAGGTATCTTGGAGCTAAAAAGTTTTAACAAGGCATTATTAGGAAAATGAAAATGGAGACTAGGAACGGAGGAGAAGGGATTAAGGGATTATGGAAGGAAATACTAGAATCTAAATACAGATCGTGGCAAATCGTGGCGGAGTCTTGAGGCTATAATTCAAGGTGGCGGAGAGACCTTATGAAAGTGTGTGGAGATGGAATAGAAGGTCATTGGTTCAATGATAACATTAGTTGGAGGTTAGGGACGGGCAATAAAGTATTAATGTGGGAAGATAGATGGGTTTCAAACTTAGAGAAAAGTTCCCTAGGATTTATGCCAATTCGTGCTAAAAGGATGCTAAAGTGATTAGTATAGGGGCATGGTGTGACAATAAGTGGGAATGGCTATTTAATTGGAGGGGGAGTTCATTTGAATGGGAAAAACCAATACTTAGAAGATTTTTTGCATCAGGTATAAAACTCGCCTCAGAGGATGGACTCCGAGGATGTATGGGTTTAGAATGGTGAAAGAAATGTAGTGTGTTCAATAAGATCAATATATAGGATTATAAGGCAGGCCACAAATGGGAAAGATGACCAACTATTCACGAAACTCTTGAAAACTATAGCTTTGCCCACAACTCAATTTTGCACATGGAGAACCCTTCTAGATAAACTACCTACTTATAAGAATTTGATTAAAATTGGTTCCATGATTTCTGCTAACAATTATATCTTTTGTCGAGCTCAAGTAGAAACAATAAGTCATTTGTTATTTTTGAGCAAGGAGGTTAGAAAAATCTAAGAGAAGTGTAATTAATGGGTAGGTGTTCATTCATCTTATAGTGTTATAGAAGATTATTATTCATAGCATTAGGGTTTCGAAAGAAGAAAAAGGAGTAAAGAAATTCCTAACAGAAAAAGAAGGTGATTGAAAGCTTCAATCCAAAGAAGCCTTAGCAGAGAAGAAGAAGAAGAAATTGTTGATGCACATAAATGCACTCTAAGAAGAGAAAAGGAAGACCACAAAGGTAAAAATGAAATTTTTATTTTTCTAATCTGAAAAATTCAATCTTTACAAATAGCAAAACCTATTTATAGGTTTTACGTGAAACCTCTAATCAAATAACTGAAACTGGTGTAAAATCAGTTTCTCAACATCCTCCCCTCAAGCTGGATGATGTATGTTCATCATTCCAAGCTTGGATACAATCAATTGAAAATTTTCCCGATTTAGGGCTTTGGTAAATACATCTGTTGGTTGATTTGACAATTGTATAGGTAGTAAGTGCAAGAGATTCGCCTGTAATTTTTCACGCACCACATGGCAGTCTATGTTGATGTGTTTTGTACGTCGTGGAAACTGGGGTTGTGAGCTATGTGATGGGCTGACTAATTATCACATTAAAGAGCAACAGAAGTAGTGGTTTGGATATGAAGGTCCTGGAAAACATAGTTGATCCATTGTAACTCGCAAGCAGTAGTAGCAAGGGCTCTATACAATGCCTCGGAAGAAGACCTGGAAACAATAGATTGCTTCTTTGATTTCCATGAAATCAAAGAAGAGCCTAGGAAAATACAATACCATGTTGTAGATCGTCTTGTGTTAGGACAAGATGCCCAGTCAGAGTCACTGAATACCTTTATTTGAACTTCAGAGTCAGTTGCAAAGAACAATCCTTGTGCTGGATTGGCTTAATGCAGCGCAATATATGTTGAACAACTTGGTGATGGTGAACTTTGGGTTCTTGTAGGAATTGACTGAGAGGTGAACAACATAACTTATATATGGACGTGTATTGGTGAGATATAAAAGTTTGCTAATGAGTTTTCTATAGGAATTAGGATTAGGTAGCTTATCTGCAGCTTCAAAAATAATTTTATTAGTAGACATGAGAGTGTAGAACAAGATTTTCTTTCAAGCATTCTAGTTTTTGTCAAAATGTAAAGGGTATATTTTCTTTGACATAAATGTATTCCCTTTCTTGATCTAGCCACCTCTAAGCCTAAGAAATATTTGAGCTTTCCCAAGTCTTTGATCTTAAAGGAGTCATTCAAAAGACCTTTAATTCTTTCTATTTCAGATAAAGAACTCCCTGCAAATATCATGTCATCTACATAAACAAGTAAGACTGTGAAAGTAGTTGAAGTTTTTCTAGTAAAGAGAGAATAATCAGGTTTTGATTAAGAAAAATCAGTAGAAACAAGAAAAGAAGAAAGTTTGGCAAACCACTGTCTACTTGCTTGTTTCAGCCCATATAAAGACTTTGTTAGTCTACAAACTTGATTATGTCTCTCCGTAGTGAATCGTGGAGGTGATGTCATATACACTTCTTCATTTAGATCTCCATGTAAGAAGACATTATCAACATCCAATTGATGTAAATGTCAATTTTGAACAACTGTAGTAGCTAAGAGAATTCTAACAGTGGTTAATTTTGCAACTGGAGAAAAGGTATCAAGATAGTCAATTCCTTGTAATTTAGTGTAGCCCTTTGCTACAAGTCTAGCTTTGTGTCTTTCGATAGTACCATTAGCATTGCACTTTATTTTATAAACCCATTTACATCCAATGGATGTCTTCCCAACTAGCAAATCTGTGAGATACCAGGTTTGATTGTCTTGAAGAGCTTTAATCTCTTTCTTCATAGCAGTAATCCACTCTAGCTTTTTGAGAAGCTTGGTCATAACTTTGAGGTTCAATATTAGAAGATGTAGCCAATGTATAATTTAGGTGTTTTTCAGAAAGAGAATCATATGATAAAACAGATGTTATGGGATAAAGATTCTTTAAAGGGAAACATAATTATTGACCTGGTGATGATAATCTCTCAAGAAAGTAGGTATCCTTTTAACTCTGGTAGATCGTCTAAGAATGTGATCAGATTTGTCATTTTCTTGATCCTCCTATTCTTCTGTATAATCAGTATTATTTCTACTATCATCAAGATTCTAATTTTCATTTAAATCTATGTCAGCATTATTTTCAGTTTCATTAGCATTCTCAGTGATATCATCTTTGTTTATAGTATGATGTAAAGGTTCAAGCAAAACATCAAAGCTATTTTGATCTAAATTTTTGTCAAAATTTTGGTTGTCATAGGATAATTCAGTAAAAGCCTTATAAGGGACAACTTTTTCATAAAAAGTAACATTTCTGCTGATGAAAATCTCCCTTTTATTAGTATCTAACAATACATAACCTTTTATTCTAGTTTTATAACCAATAAAAACACATTTCCTGGCTCTAGGTTCAAGCTTAGTTCTGTTATTCTCTAAACTGGAAGCAAAACTTAAAGATCCAAAAATTTTCAAATCTAGATAAGTTGGGGGCAGTTTGTGTAATAATTCATATAGAGATTTATTATTCAAAATAACAGAAGGTAACCTATTTATCAAATAAACAGCATGAGCAGCAGCATAAGACCAGTAAGCTTTAGGCAAACCTGACTGAAAGACAAGACTAGAGTTATGTTAAGAATGTGTTGATGTTTCCTCTCAATGACAGAATTCTGTTGAGGGTTTTCAACACAATATCTTTGATGTAAAATACCAAATTTATCATACAATTCATTGAAAAGAAATTCCTTGCCATTGTCAGACCTAATAGTCTTGATATTATGATGAAACTGACTTTTGACATACATGACAAAGTTATATAATAGAGTCCTAGTTTCACTTTTATTTTTCATAAAAGATATCTAAGTATGTCTAGTATAATCATCGACCACAGTTAAAAAATATCTATGCCCATGAACAGAAGGTATACTAATACGTCCCCATATATCCACATGAATCAGATTAAAAGGATCTAAAGACTTTGTATTGCTTTGTGGAAAAGGTAGTTTATGTTGATTGGCAAAGTGACAAATATCACATACATCAATTTTTATATTAGAGTGCACATACGGAAAAAGTTTTACAAATATGTTCAATAATTCTTTCACTAGGATATCCTAGTCTATAGTACCAAAGATCAACATCAGATTCTTTGCAATTAAGAACAACATTAATAGAAAAATTATTTCTCTTAAAATCTGGATGAAGATCCTGCAGATAGTATAGCCCTTAATGTAGATCAGCTTGTCCAATCATCTTGGATGAGATATTGTCTTGAATTTGACAATGCTCAAGAGAAAATATTAGCTTACACTTTAAGTCATTAATAAGTCTCTAAACAAAAATGATGTTAAAAGAAAATTCTGGTATGTACAGAACATTGAATATGACAAAATTTTTGGAAAACTGAACAGTTCTAGAATAATATGCAAAAACAGAAGAACCATTAGGTAATTTTATATTGATAGGTTTAATTTTGTGAAAAGTGACAATGATTTTTTATGTGTAACATGGTCAGTGGCACTAGTGTCAAGAATCCAAGAAATCTTACCTTTTGGTTTTGGTTCTGAAGCGAGACTCACCAGTATACCTTCGGATCTAGTTTATGTTATGATCTGAGGATTTTGATGTCTCAAGAAGCTGCAAAAGTCTTTGTATTTGGTTTGCAGTAAAAAGATTCTTGTCCTATCCCTCTTCCTGGCTTTGAGTAGTTTGTATAAAGTCATTCTTTATATTCAGATTACAAATCTTTTCTTGATTAGTATTAAAATGTTCCATCCTGTGTTTGTACCATGGTGGATATCCATGTTTAGAGTAACATTCATCCACAATATGATTTGTTTTATGATAGTAAGAACATTGTTTCCCCTGGTTGTTTGATCTTCCTCTACCTCTGCCTTGGTCACGCCAATTAGTTCCTCTACCCTGTGGTTTCCATGAAATCTGGTCATGTGATTTCCAATTATTTTGTTCTTGCTATTTCCAGTTAACTTGTTTGTCAAATGAGTTGTAGAGAACCTTTGTTTCAACAAGAGGACCAATGAGTTGCCTTTCTTGTTGAATCACTAAAGAAAAAACTCTATTTATGTTGGGTAGAGGTTCCATGAGAAGTATTTGAGTTTTAACTATACTGTAGATGTCAGCAAGGCCTTTTAAAAAATAGATAACATACTTTGATTCTCTGTATTGGACAGAGATCTTGAATAAGGCACATGTGCAAGGAATTTTACATGTACAGCTAGGCATGGGTCTTAGAGACTCTAATTCTTCCCAAAGAAATTTCAGATCTGTAAAGAACTATGTAACAGTTCTTTCTCCTTGTCTAATAGAGTGCACTTCTTGTAGTAAGTCTGAAATACAAAAATAATCACCTTTTGAGAATCTTTCTGTCAAGTTTTCCCAAAGACTTCTAGCAGAATCAATGTAAACAACAATATCAGCAAGTTGAGGTGCTAGAGTTCTTGTAATCCATGAAAGAACCATGACATTACATATTTCACAAGCTTCAAAGGTTGAATCATTATTACTTGGTTTGGAGATGCTTCCATCAATGAATTTCAACTTGTTCTTGGATAATAGGGCCCTCTTTATATTTCTGCTCCATGTATGATAATTGGTTTCATTGAGGGGTGGAGAAACAAGAATAAGTCCTGGATTCTCTCCAGTATGCAAATAATAGGGGCTAGTAGGAATTAGACATTGATCTATTGTTTCTTTCTGACATAAGAGACTCCATAGTTCTTGAAAAGATTAACCAAGAAACTTACAAGAAAAAATAAAGAACAACAACATAAGCAAAGCAGGTCTTAGCCTACTCTAATACCATATAGAAGATTATTATTCATAGCATTAGGGTTTCGAAAGAAGAAAAAGGGGTAAAAAAATTCCTAACAGAGAAAGAAGGTGATTGAAAGCTTCAGTCCAGAGAAGCCTTAGCAAAGAAGAAGAAGAAACTGTTGATGCACAGAAGTATAATGTGAGAAGAGGAAAAGAAGACAACCAAGATAAAAATGAAATTTTTATTTTTCTAATTTGAAAAATTCAAACTTTACATATAGGAGAACCTATTTATAGGTTTTATGTGAAAACTCTAATCAAATATGTGTAAAACCAGTTCTCTCAACAAGTCTTAAGAAACATTTTCTAAGCTGAGTCAAGGGAGGTAGGCCTTAAACAAAACACAGTGTGGAAAGTTGTGTGGATTGACATTGTAGAGAACATTTGAATGTCTAGAAATAATGCTATTTTTAGAAACAAGGCAATTAATGTTGAATTGGTGTTTGCATCAGTATAAATTAAGACTTGGAGTTGGATCTTGAAGAAGTATAGTAAAACTAACTTCACTTATTGAGATTGATGCTTAAATCCAATTTTATGCTTCAAATCACTCTTTTTGATTCTGTTTATGCTTTTGGTGGACTGTGAACAGTCTTTATTGAGCATAACCTCTATGAGGCTTATGGCCTAGATCCTCAATGCTGTACAGGTTTTTTTTTCTATTCTGTTTCGCTTGCAGTGGCTGAAGCTATACATCTAGTTGGCAAAAGGCAACTTTTGTATGAAAGGTTTCAAAGAGAGCCATAATGTCTATAGTGCAGACTCAGCAAAGTTTATTAGTATCCTTGAATCGGCTTCCTTCTACTACAATTCCTAAGTAATTGCTGGTGGGAAGTTTATGTGCCAGTACACTAATGTATGCAAGAAGCATAGTGGATCTGTGTCACAGAGATGCCTTAGTGCTCTGTTTTGACGTTTTTTATTTTTATCATATCCGTCAAAAGTTCTATGGAATGCTTACATGTTACAATCCATAGAGTGTATTGTTTTATATTTAGAATATCTACCATCACAGGAGAAATGCATTCTTGGGTCTATTGGATGTAGAGAGAAGATTGTTATTAGGACAGACATAGTTAGTTTCCAATTAATTTAATTTTTTATTGTTAAAAAAATGATGTTAATTTATTTAAATAGTGAATTAATTAATTTGATTGAACAAGTGGTATGATCATAAAATTTTCATGGTAAAATGAAATTACTGTTTATGCCACCGGCCAATGAAAAAAAAAAAAAAAAAACTATTTATGACACCTAACTGACGGTCATGAACGTCCTTAATACGAATCGCCTACTAGGACTTGTGTCCACACAAATAAATAAATAAATATATATATATATATATATATATATATATATATATATATATAT
>Ga0209700_102483_pt1 | contig 37108 bp, 15 predicted proteins | sample SiratroredBW_FD_187528 | JGI IMG/M metagenome (GOLD analysis project Ga0209700, IMG submission 187528) | Root nodule microbial communities of legume samples collected from California, USA - Siratro red BW (SPAdes) (version 2) | ecosystem: Host-associated > Plants > Roots > Nodule | place: USA...
TATATATATATATATATATATATATATATATATATATATATATATATATATATATATACCCTACCATCAAGTTATCCACTTATATCTTAAATGACGTTAGTCTCATTGAATATTTTTTTATTCCATCTATTCCCTTAGTGTCAAGTCTACCTCTTTGAGTATTTGGATATGCTATTTTTGTTCACTCTCATAATCTTACTAGTAGTAAATTAAATCCCAAAATTTTTAAATGTGTATTTATTAGTTATCCTTAAAATACAAAAAAGGTACGAATGTTATTATTGTGATATTTGTTGTCTTTTATGTCATCACGGATGTCACTTGTCAAGAAAAAAAATTCCTTTTTTGGCAAGCCTACACTTTAGGAGGAGAAATCGGTTGTAGTGAATGAGTTATCCTTTTTGTCATTATCATATTTATTTGTTTAGGAGGCTCAAGATCCAAGTGATGAAGTCAACACAAATGAGATTGAACTAATTACGAGGAAGAATAAGAAGATTTATTTGACAAAAGAATATCAAAAAACAAAACTCACTTTAACTCCAAAGCAAGAAGAGTTGTCTGACTTGAAAGCAAAGAGCCATATAGATAATAGTGACGGGTAAGTGTTACTGATAATTTACATTGCATTGAGAAAAGGAAAAAGATAGAGTATTATCCTATTTCTCAATATGTTTACACTAACAATTTCTCTATTAAATATTGAAGCTTTACTATACTATTAATACCATAGAAAGTCCTACCTCATTCTAAAAATCCATGAGAAGTGAATATTAGACTCAAGTCATGATAGAGGAGATGGAGGCATGAGAAAGAAACTCAACATGGGAAATTGTTGACAAACTAAGAAACAAAAAGGAAATATATTTCAGATGAATATTTATAGTGAAACATAAGACATATGGGTCATTAGACATGTATAAAACTAAATTGGTTGAAAATGAGTATGCTCAAACTTATGAAATTGACTACGAGGATACCTTCTTTCTTTTACAAATATGAGTACAATTTGAGTTATTCTCCTATGACAATTCATTTTGGATTGCAATTACATTAGTTGAATGTGAAAGATGTCATTTTTTATAGAGTTTTAGAAGAAGTGTACATAAACATTTCTCTACGACTCATAGTGAAAAGAATAAGGTATGCTTCATAAAGAAGGACTTATATGGTATTAAAAAAGCCTACAAGAGAATCGTTTGGGAGATTTAAGAAAGTAATGATTTCCTTAGGATATAAACAAAGTTAAAGATATAATACTTTATTCACAAAACACTCCATTATAGGTAAACTTACACTATTATTAATCCATGTGAATGACATGATTATTGCACTAGATGATGAAATAGATAAATTAATCTAAAGTTCGTATTGAACAAAATTATGTAATTAGAAGTAGAGAGACTTCTTTTGTAGAAAAACTCAATATTAAAAGTTGGTATAAAAACTTATTTTTTTTATCACACACGAGACTAGACATTACTTATACAGTTAGTATGATAAGTCAATTTTTTATGATCTGAGAGAAAGACATGCATATAGTTGAAAAATTTTTCAATACTTGAAGTCAACTCTAGGAAATTGGCCCTTATTCATAAAAGAAAGCACTTTGACCCTGAAGATATATATTGTTATAAACTATGCAAGTTTTGTTATTGATAAAAAATCTACATTTAACTATTGCATGTTTCTTGGAAAAAGTCTAGTGACCTAGAGAAGCAAAAACCAAGATAAACTATTTCGTTCTAGTGTAAAAGCTGACTTTTGAGCCCTTGCTCAAGGTGTGTATAAAAGATTCTAGATGAAGATCATACTTGCTAACCTTAAAATAAAGGTTCATATTTCTATACAACTTTATTATGAAAACAAGTCAACCATGAGTATTGTCCATAATCTAGTCTAACATAATAAGACCAAACATATTAAAATTGACAAACACTTCATAATCCATATCATTACAGAATTTTCGATACATATATTTTCACTAAAGGACTTCTTCAGGATAATCTCCAAGATCTTGTAGGCATGAAAATGATTGATATTCATTTACCAACTTAAGAGGTAATGTTGTAAACAACAAAAAAAAAATCTTCATAATCTTCTTATTCATTTCATCATATTTTTATTTCCTTTTCTAAAAGATTTGATTATTAAAAATAAAAATAATGAGAATTCATTATTATATATAAAATAATTATTTATTTTATTACATAGTTCAAGTCTTCTCTTTCCATTTATTTATAATATTGTTATTTAACATGTTTTTATGTTCTTTTGTTTAAAATTATTTATTGTGATGTATTCGTCCATGTGTAATTATCTATTTAAAGCTTTTTTTCTTTAATTCTTATTTATTCATTTATTTTATGTTGTATTATGTAGAATATTTTAAATATTATTCTTTTATAATTTAAGCTGATAAATTTATATAAAGAAATAAGATAAAAAAGGTAGATGATTTTAATATAATAATCTTGGATACAATGGAATTATTTATATACTTTATTATTATATTTGTACTTATCATTTATTCTTTAATTTTTGTTTGAATTGTGAGTATAAATTATTGGTTAATGATAATCTAGGATGTATCTTATTAGTTTTTAGGAATTATGACTTGAAATCACATGTCTCAAAGTATGGTAATTGAATATAGGATGAGTTTTATGTTGTTTTGTGATGAGTTAACACCATGTTGACACATGAGAGCATATAGTTGGACAGTTACAACTTAGTACATTAGAAGATGAAAGATAGAGACCCTATTGCGTCTAAGGAAATACTTACTAAGTTGGTGAATTTTTGAATAGTTCAGAATAATATATTGGACTAGGATATTCATATGCAAAACTTAAGACTATATGATATCTGTTCAAAAGTCAATATGTATTTATGGGATCAGAAATAACTCTTATGCTTGAGAAAATTAATTATGATTGTACCAATGTTTTTAATAGAAATACTCCATCACCTAATGACTTCTTGAGTAGCTTTTGATATTTATAATAGATCATAAAAAGTAGAAGAATCTATATCTTGATAAAGTAAGATTGAGTCTTATAATAATAGGTTAAATCTTTGCCTCCCATTATCTGTTATTATTTATTAAATTTATTAATACTAAGACCTTTCTTGTTTATGTGTTTTTCTTTTATATGTGTTTGTGGTGTGTGTAAAAGATGAAGTTATGTTATGATTAATGTTCTCTATAAGAAAATCTTCATGTAAAAAAAAAATTACTTTCAATTCTAATTAAATAACAAATATCTTTATAATATATAATCAAAGTGTTACATGTGATCCTTGTACCTTGAGTAGTAAGAAACTCTCTTTTTGTCTATATTCTTAGGTTTGTTTCATACCAAATGAGGAAAGGAATCCGTTTAGGGTTATTTATACACACAAAGGTAAATTTGTTGAGCGGATCTAAAAAGAATCCTATTGCTACCGCCTTAAATTTGTTTGGTGAACTCTAATTTGTTGAACAAACCAAAAATCGAGACTACCTCTAATAATAGAGCTTATATTCATTGAGCATTACTGAATTTATTGGAATTTTCCATGTTTTTCTATATAATTTCGCTAAGCAAATTAGGTGCAATAGAAATTCTTTAAATCTCTATTCAATATTTGTTGAGGGAAACCTATTTATTTGAGTAAATGTGGTACAAAGAAAAAATGTCTCTATTTCTTTTCTATATTGGTTGAATGAAACTTGTTGCATGAAACATCCTAATTGTGTTGTCGTGATAAGGAAACTTTTATGAATGTTAAATTGTCTTTTTAACATTTATGAAGAGAAAATTTTATTTGTAAAAGTATAAACACGATGTTAGATAAAAAGTATCAAAATATGTGCTTTTATTAGAAAAGTATGGAGAATAATAAATATTCCTATGACGACAATTTACCAACTAAAAAGCAAGACAAGTACACTATATTATCTTATCAAGAGAGCTAGTTGGTGAAATTCATTATAATGATCTTCTATGTCCTCGTCAAATCTCATTCATTTTAAAATTTTTCTTTGAAACTAAGTTTTGCTAAAATTGTCTTATTCTCTTTGAGTGATCTTGTAAAAGCTTTAATATTTATATGTTTAAAATGTTTTGAAATATCCTCTTTTATTTTTTTGGGGAGAATGTATAAATTAAAAAAGAGTATTTTTTAAAAAATACTATAATAATTATAGATGATAAATGAACCTGTCGTTTCAGATATTATCCAAAATCATCTCAATTTTAGTAGAATCTCAGTATGAGTGTATGGATAGTATCAATTTTTTAAATTAAGTATTGGAATGAGGATATGTATGTTCCAGTCTCTATACTCCATCCCAGTGCCCATTTTCCTCAGTTCATACCTATCTCCATTCTAAAAATTAATACACATTTAATTTATTAAGTAATCTAAAAAAATTAAATTAATTTTTCTCTTTTTTAGTTTTATAACTTATTTCTAGGTCATTCATTTGATTAATTTAATTTTTTTATATAACTATTTCGATCTTTATTCAATTAGTATTTGATATTCTTATTTAATATTTATATAGTTATAATTTATTTCTTATATCTGATATTGAAAAAAAATATCATTTTAACATTAAATACTTAATAAAAACAAATATTTTTATTTTTTTATAAACAAATTATTTAATTAATATTTTTTGAAAGTATCCGTTTTTAAATAAAACGAGAATGAGACAAATAATTTATATCTATTAAATATAAATATGATGATTAGGATGAACTGTTATTCTGAATATATGGATGAAATAGTAAAATTTACTATCGTGCCATTGTCATTCACAATAACAATTGTTAAGAAAGATAAATAATAGGATGTGATAAAAATATTTGTTGTGTTATTGTAGAATTTGGAAGTTTCGAGGGAAAAAAAAACTAGACATACTTTGGTGAATAATTATAAAAGTAACGTATCTTTGTTTCTTGTTTTTCTTAAAAAAATATGTATTATTCAAAATATCTTTTGAAAAGATAAAAAGAAAAATTAAGAGCAAAATGTTTTACAAACCAAAAATGGATATCCCTTCTTATATCTTTTTGCACTAATAAATTTAATGCTCATATAAAAAGATAATATTATATTAATACTTTAAAAAATATTATTTATATTTACTTAATAGGTTAACTAGTTAGATATAAAATTTTTTGAATACTCCAATTAAACTTCATTATTGGCCGAACATCCTCTAAGATATATTTTGACCTATTTTTACACTTATTGACCACTATTCGTGGCCTTCCTCTTCACTAAAGTGAAATAATAAACGGGACTCTTTAATTTTAAATATTTTAAAAATTAAATATATTAAACGAATAATAGTTTTAATAAATCTAAAAAAAAGTTGTTTGTCTACTTTTATGTTATTTTTTATCATTTAATTTATATTTAAAAATACACATGGATAAATATACACAAGGTAAGTATGATAACATGACGAGTTTCATGTTATGTGTAACTTTTTCTTCATTCTAATTTTCAAAGAAAACAGGAAATAAGTTTAAAATTTTTAGACCATCTAGAATTTATCTCATTTAAGTAAATCCACAAGAAACCTGTTACATCTTCTTACAATTTAATTTACTGTTATATATATATATATATTAAAATTTTAATTTTATATTTATAATCTAATTTAAATTTTATATTTTTGCCTCTCAATTAGAAATTTTCTAGCTCAATTATTATATTTATCATTAATAAAATATTATTTCATATCACTGTATACAATTTTTGTTCTTGATTGGGCTAAATTATAACCCAAGTTACATTTACTGATTGGAATAATTTTGTAATACTCATTTAATAACTATTCCTTTAATAATCAGTGCTCTTGGCAATATTTTTTTTAACCTTTTTTAAATAAAGGATTAGATCTTAAAGTGTTAAAAACGAGAAAAAGTGAGAAATTAAATTTAAAAACTTTATAACATTTTGTACAATATACATGCATTATAGCATAGGTCTAATAATTGATTTTTAATAGATAGCTATGTTTATTTTTCACTTTGAAAATATTTTTTATAATTTTGTAAAGTCAAACTTAAAATTTGACTTTATTAATAATATTTGGTAAATAGCTTTTAACTTAAAATTTCACTTTTTACAATACTTCTCCCTTGATTTCTTTTAATTTTTCTTTTAAGACCGTTTCCTATAAATTAAGAAATTTTAACATTTTTCCATTTCAATAACATAATGAAAATTTTCTATTTTATCTTTCTTTATTTTTTTGTAGTAAAAATTTCTATATGCAAGGAGTAATTTCTAATTGAAATTCAAGAAATTTAAGTGAGTTGGATTATTCGCCCGCTCACGCATTCATGTTTTCATTAAAGATAATAATTCAAGGTTTTTTTTTTTTTTTTTTGTATAGTATTCTATCCTTATTTATGTGGGTTAGATATCATACTGGGAATAAAAATGTTTTAACCCTATAACATTTATTTAATTTTCATTTTTATTCTTTTTTATACAAAATAGAATTTTATTATATATTTATTCTTCTCCTTATAAAGTTAACTTTCACTATTTTAACTTCCTTCCACATATAAAAAAAAATAAAAAAGTTTATAATAACCATCTCATTTTAACTAATAATTCCACACAAAATATCCACAAAGAGAATTTGTCAAAAAAGAAAAGTTAATCACCATTTATTGGATAATTTATTTTTTGTGTGAAGATAATTTATTGGATAATTTACAATACTTGTCCCTTGATTTCTTTAATGTTTCTTTTAAGACCGTTTCCTATAAATTGAGAAATTTTAATATTTTTTCCATTTCAATAACATAATGAAAACTTTCTATTTTATCTTTCTTTATTTTTATGTAGTAAAAATTTATATATACAAGGAATAAATTCATTGAAATTCAAGACATTTAAGTAGAATTTCCGATCCTAATGAACAATGAGTATTTTATTATAGGTACCAAACAGCATTTTCAACTCAAACCATTAAAATAATTTTTTATATATTTTATCTTTATTTATGTGGATTACAAGTTATACTTGGAATACAAATGTTTTAACCTTATAAGATTTATTCAATTTTCATTTTTATCCCTTTTTATACAAGATAAAATTTTATTATATACTTTTTCGTAAAGTTGAATTTGACTATTTTAACCTCCTTCCACTCGTAAAAAATAAATAAAAAACTTTAGAACAACCATCTCATCTTAACTAATAAATCCACAGAGAATTTGACCAAAAAAAAAAGTTAAACACCATTATTTAATAATTTATTTTTGTGTGAAGAAATTTGATCATTTATTTATTATATTAAATATCAAAAATTTCTTTACCATCCATCATCTCAATTGGCACTCAAACTCCTCAAACAGCAAAGATCCCACTCGTAATTAATTATCCTTTACTAGAAACTTCTAACATAATTTCTTAATAAAATTTTCAGCCCAATCAGATTCCCCATAAGGAAAACAAAAATAATTAATAGGCAAGTGCATTTCACAATCACAATGTGATATATTAATTTCATCCTTTTCTCAGAACCAGACAGGCATAAGGGGAAAGCTTCATGAAATTTCCCAAATTGCATATTCGAATAACACGAGAATAAAACAAAGGAATAGATAGACGCAGTGACATTAGAAAAAGTAATGCCACTGTCCATACAAATATATAAGAACCACACAACAGGGACACGTTTTCTTCTTATCTCTAACCTTCTCATCGTACCCAATTTCAGTTTAAGCCATTCGTTTTGTGACACAGTAATAATGGCTGCAGAACAAGTTCCGAGATTGCTAGATTCCTTCTGGTTTGAGGTTTCAATTCTCTCCAACAAAACCCCTTCACTCTCTCACAACAACATGGAGGAAGTTCTTCCTTCTGATGCAAAGCTTTCGCTAGTTCCAACTCCAACACTTGAAGTTAGGTCCTACAGTGACCAAAACTTGGAGTCCACATCGAGTATTTTGTGTGATTCCCCTTCACCAAATTCTGTGCTGGCCCTCCGGAGGCTGAGGACAATCCCTTCTGAAAGAGAAATCATGGAGTTCTCTAGCGGAAATAATGAAAAAGGTGTGAACTTTAAGAGAAAAAAACAAAAGGGGTTTGGCCATGGAAGAAGGCTTGGGAAAGAGAGACCCAGCAGGAGCCTGTCTGAGCTTGAGTTTAAGGAGCTAAAAGGGTTTATGGATCTGGGGTTTGTGTTTTCTGAAGAGGACAAGGATTCTTCAAAACTGGTTTCTTTGATACCTGGCTTGCAGAGATTGGGAAGAGATGAAGATGAAGATGAAGATGAAGGGAAAGATGATGAAAGTTTGGTTTCTGATAATAATATGCCTTATTTGTCAGAGGCTTGGGATGTTTTGGACCAAACGGAGATCAGAAATCCTTTGCTGAATTGGAGGGTGCCTGCTATGGGTAATGAAATTGACATGAAAGACAATCTTAGGTTCTGGGCTCACACAGTTGCATCCATTGTAAGATAAGAATGAAAAAAATTTAGATGCAGTTCTTCTGATATTTTTTCATCTTACTTTTTTGTATCGGAATTAGAATTTTATCTGATTAGCTTATGTTGACTTTAACAGAGAGTTAATATAATCTACAGATAAAATTCAAATTCTGATTGAAGAACAACCCAACAAAACCCCTTGTAAATAGCTGCATCTAAATTCTGTCAACGCATAAAAATTAGCAGAAAAAGAACAAAAAAAAAAAAAAAACTGAATAGATTTCATGGGTCAGAATATCAGTGATTGTACATGTTACATGTTGGCTTCTAGCTGTAATAAAAAATGTACATATATTAATAGTTTTTCTTGTAGCTGATTTTGTTTTTCATTCTCTAAGGTTAAGGCTTTGTTTGATGTAGTTGTCTCTGTCTTATTGAACAACCTCAACGCCAAATTGATTTGTGAGAAAGATGCTTATGGATTGTGGCGTAAAACTTGGTTATTTATTGGTTGAATTTGCCATCTTCATAGGATAATTTGTTTCTTATTCTGAGATTCTTTAGTTTATTGGAAGTGCTTTGAGAAGCTGCAATTGCAAAAAGACACTTTCCATTAATTTGTCTTATGCTCTCAATAATTGAGCAATGCAGTTGGCTGCACATTAGACTTTTGTTGGTGTAGTTGACACTAAGGTTAAACCAACTCAAGAGACTTAAAAAATGTTTTTTAGTGAATAACAAGAATGGTGGGGTTCAAGTGGATGAGACACAAAGAAAACAAAGATTCTGAGCCAGAATAATAAAAATGTTGTAATGTGTTAAAAAATGTTCTGATATGTCAATCTACTAGGACTCTTTTAGGATAAGGGAATAAATAAAAGGTAAATATTTGAAAATAATTAAATTCAAAATTAATATAATAATGATTTTCCAATATTTCTAGATCTAGATGTATACTTTTTTGGTAAATTGTTCAAGAAAGACACTATTTTTTAGTTAATGCATTTTTCTCTTTATTTTGTTAATAAGAAAGTTAGTGAGGTAAGATTGTTCCATTTAGAACTAGGACATGCAGCAAGCCTTGATGGAGGGACTTTTACCAGCGAAGAATTATCAAGAAGAAAAAAAGAAAAATAGAGATCTTTATAGTTAGTTGTAGGAAGGAAAAAAGAAGTGAAAAAGAAAAGAAAAGAGACAAGTAACATTTTAATTCTTAAAAATATTTTGAAGAGTTAAGAGAGTAAGATATATTTAATTTTTTTTCTCATCTTTTAAATTAGGTAAAATTATTAAGAATACAAATAAAATAAATATCTTTTTTGAAATTAATTAATTTATTATTTTCTTAATATATTTATTGTTATTATAGTAGAAAACGTAAATAGTGAGTATAATTTCTTATAACAGATTATGAGAATAATCTCATCAAAATTTTACATTTTAAACAACATAGTGGATAATTAATTATGTTGCAGTAAAAAAAAAGTTGTTTTTTGCTTGTATGATTTTTTTTTATGAATCCACCATTTTTCAAATATGCATTTACATTTTTTACCAAATAACTTATCGTCTCTCACTTCAATTTCTTTCTCTTACTATTCCTTATGTAAAAACAAGGCATAATTCAAAATTGTTCCATCATACAAGTTGAGTCAGCTACATTCTTAAATGAAAGCAATTAATTGGTCATGAAATCTCTAAAAATATCTTTGATATATTACACAATAGTCAATTGGAAGAAGTTGAGGTGAAACTTCAATTTTTGGATATGTATTGTCAAAATCTTTGACCAAAAGCCATTGATGTCGACCTGCATATGTGTCCATATTAACCTAATAGGGTTCTCTAATAGCCAAATTGTGCAGTGATTACTTTTCAAACAATGAATCATGCATAAAAATTTATAATATGAACATCATCTTCTGCTGACTAATATTATCTTTTACAATTCAAATGTGTCCACCGGTACTATTGTGTCTGCTATAAAGCTAATAGCCTACTCAAAACATTAAAGAGAATAATTACTAATATGTTTTCATTTTTTGAAATTTAACACAGCTTTGTATTCTTTTAAATTTAAAATTAATCTTTCCAATTTATATAATTTTAAAAATACCTGCCATAGTGCTTTTTATCATAAACACCATTAAATTTTCATCGAGACGGTTAACAATTACAAATATTTCATATAATCATTTTTATAATTTTATCATGAAATTATCACTTTCATATAAGTATTTCATAATGTTTAGATATAGTATATTTGAATAAAGCGACTACTATATATATTGATTTTAATTTATAGAAATTAAAAGGATCAATTTGAATTTAAAAGACAAAAATAAATTTATTGAGAATCTGAAAACATGTTTAGCTCTTAATAAATTAAGGAATTCTTGTCTATAAAAGGAGGGTTGAGTCACGTGCAATAAAAGTGTGTGATGGTCTTAGAAGATTTTTGTTGCTGTTATATTAATATCCGTGAGTACCAAAAACATTTATGATTATATGGATAAAGACTATGATTATGTTGTGTAGTTGGTGAAAGAATATTCTAGTATCATATCCAAAATTCTCCTGTGAAAGATTCTTTAAACTGGAATATACTTTGACATCTAAGAAACAATCCTTACAAATCCTTAAAAGGATTTGCTAGAAAAATACAATCTATGGGCTGTGTGCATGCATCACTTCCCCTTATTTTTGGTATTTGTTTAGTCATTAATTATCTGCATTAACCTTCTTTGACACAATAATTTTCTACTTAAGTGGGTATAAATAAGGCTTCAAATAAAAGTATGATAAAGTATAACTTTTTTAAAAACCCAGCTGCTATACAATCTGGTCACTTAATTAAATTTTATTATCCTAAATTAACATAGTTATGTTAGGGGACTCAAGTCCGTCAAATTAGAGGACCATAGCCCATTTTTTTAAATTAAAAGAATTTTAAAATTAAATTTTTGTATTATATTATTTAAATCATACAAATATATAATAATATTATATCTTAAATAATTGAAATTTATAAATTAAATTATAATTATCATTAAAATAGAATAAGTAATAATTAATTTATCTAATTAGATACATTAATTAATTAAAAATTTGAAAAAAATTATATAATTAAATTTGTTTTAATATATATATATATATATATATATATATATATATATTAAAAATACAGAATTTTGAAAATAAATTGTGGAACCAGTTCATCTATGACCATTTAATAAAGCGAGTCAAGATTTTTAACTCACTTAGCACCATCTATTTTTTTTCAAACCAATTACAGGATCAAAACAAACCAGGAAGATTTTTGTCATTTCTAAATTATTTTAACAATAGGTCTTTTAAAATGCATATATGTATTTATAATTTATGTATATATATATATATATATATATATATATATATATATTAAAATATTATATATATATATAAATTTATATTATAAAATATACTTTTTTTTTATTTTTTTATTTAAATTTATTTGATTTTTATTCTTTTAATTTTTAAAACAGCAAAAATGATTTATTAGTTCAATATGAAATAAAAATTGCAATTTATTTATAAATAAGTCATAATGACCTAATATAAATTTTTTAAATGATCTACATCCAGATTAGCTCATCCATTTGACAGTTGTAGTTAACACTATATCGATTATTAAGTATTTTTTAAAAAAAGTAGCTTAATAGATGCTTTCAAAATTTTCTGTTATAGGGGATGTAAAAATTTGAGTAGGAAGAAAATGCTTAAATATTTTGTACCTATCAAATTCTTGATAGATTAATTTCTGCATTCAATAAGATGATATGATTTTGATAATAAAAAAACAATATACATTTCTTAGTATGTTTGATGAAACATGTTGCTGGAAGTGTCTCAAAATTTTAATGCAGAAAAGGAAACAAGTCCCGCAAATTATGTATTGTTTGGTTTTGTGTCATTGACTTGATCAACTGAATACCGTATCAACTAACCTTATCAATTCAGCATTTTCATCGCCCACTTTTATATGCGCAATATTTAATCATTTTTAGCATTACGTTGTCTTTTTTTTTTTTTTTCTTTAAGTTGATCATTTAAAGACTTTTTGAAGCCACACACTGCCTTTGGGAGTGGAAATTATATTATGTTGAGTATATACTTAATAAAGACGCCAAATTTTATTGGATAGGCTTGAGTCAAATGATGGAAGAAAGAGAAAATATTATTTGGGTGAATTTCAAAGTAAGATTTTTGGAGGAGTACTTCTCTTGACAATGTGAGATATATAAAAGAAATTGAGTTTATGCAGCTAGAACAAGGAAACCTTTCAATTATCGATTATGCTATTCAAACATCTGGCAAAACTATGAATGAAGGTTGGAGGTGTAGAAAATTTGAATTTGGATTGAGACAAGAGCTTAAAGAGGTTGTTGTTCCTATGTCCACTAGAGATTTTCTTACTTTAGTGGAGAAAGTCAAGGTGGAGAATTAGCTGAGTTGAAGAAACAATTGAAAGATTTATTAGAGAAACAATTCATTCAACCTAGTGTTTTTCCGTGGGGAGCTCCAGTACTATTAGTAAAGAAGAAAGATGGTTCATCTTGTTTATACATAGAATATAAATAGTTGAACAAGCTCACAATTAAGAATAAGTATCTTCTTCCAAAAATAGATGACTTGTTGGACCAACTACATGGGACAATTATCTTTTCAAAGAAAGACTTGCACTCAAGTTATCACTAGATCATAGTTAAAGCTGGAGATTTTTAAAATACAACTTTCAGATAAAAAAATGGCCATTATGAAATATTGGTTATGCCTTTTGGAGTAACCGATGCTCCAACTATCTTCATGGATCATATGAATCGAATCTTCAGGCCTTTTCTTGATAAGTTAGTGGTGATATTTAAAGATGATATCTTGATCTATTATCATTCAATAGAAGAACATGCAGAGCATCTCAGAACTATTTTGAACATTTTGAGAGAAAAGCAGTTGTGTGCCAAACTTTCAAAATGCGAGTTTTGGATGTCCAAAATATAGTTTTTAGAACATATTATCTCTGTTCAAGGAATCTCAATAGATCCTTCTAAATTGGAGGACGTACTTCAATTGAAACGTTCTAAAGCTGTTATAGAAATTAGAAGCTTTGTGACAGCTAGTAGGATATTAGAGGAGGTTTATAGAAGGTTTTTCTAAGATAGTTGCTCCTTTGACTCAACTAACCAGAAATGATTACCCTTTTACATGGACGAAGGAATATAAGAGGAGTTTTGAAGAGTTGAAGAGAAGGTTGACTAATGCTCTTATTTTGACAATCCCTGATATAAATAAGCCTTTTGATGTTTTATGTGATGCTTCCTATCACGGATTGGGTTGTGTGGTGATACAAAACAGGAAAGTTTTTTTCTTATACTTCTCGGTAACTGAAGGTGCATGAAAGGAATTATCCAACTCACGACTTGGAACTAACAACTATTGTTTTTGCTTTAAGAATGGAGGCATTATCTCTATGGAGCTAGTTTAAAGTATTCACTGATCATAAAAATTTGAGATATTTATTTGATGAGATAGAGCTTAATATGAGGCAGTGGAGATGAATTGAGTTCTTAAAAGGCTATGATTTTCAACCTATGTATCATCTTGGGAAAGCAAATGTTGTTGTTGACGCTTTGAGCCGTAAGAAAATACAAATGTCATCACTTATGATAAAAGAGCAGGAATTAATTGAAGACTTCAGGAATTTGAATTTAGAGGTTTCTATATCTTCAAATTTCATTAGTTGTAGAATGAACAAGTTGGCTTAGATTTATATATCTTTATATAAGTTTGACGTATTTGGATACTTTATATAATACTTTGAACCTTGAATGCATGTTAATACTTGACAGTAGATGAAAGTTAGTTGTTTTGAGAAATAATTTTTTAATGCTTTTGCTTAAGCGGAGAATCTCGTACAAGTGAATTATGCAAAAAAATTACTTTGCAAATCCCGTTTGAGCAGACTCTTTGAAAAAAAATAAATAAGCGCTCTCGGGTCGATTTTCACCCAAACGAAGAAAATTTCACTCAAACGATGTCCATTCTCGCTCAATCTAATTTTTTTTTACTCAAATTAAAAAAAATTATTTGTCTTTCTTCATTTCTTTTTTTCTTATTTATTAATTGTATTACTGTCTAAAAATTATATTTTATTTATCCATAATATTTTTTATTTAGAATTAAATGAGAAATGCTATAAACTTTTTGGTCTTTAGTCTTAAATTAACCACTCATCTTATATATGTTTTTAATAAAATAACAATCACTACTTTCTAATTTTTAAACAATATATCTTCTTCATATTTTTAATAAATAACATTCATCATTCTTATGGTTTTAATAAAATGTCCTCCTTATCTTATTTTATTTAAAATTGACTTAAAAAATTACGAGAATTACAAATTAAAGTTGTAAAATAAAAAAGTAAAAGTTTTTTTTATAAATTAAAATTAAATGATTTAATTACGGAAAAATTGCACCCCAAATGTTTTTAAATTACTTTAATATTTTTTTAGTTATAAAATAAACATTTAGTTCTTTAGGACATTGTAAAACAGGCATACTTATTTCCTTTTATTTAATCTTGTATCTTATACAATATATTTATATTTATATTAAAATTTATTTAAATATAATAATAAGGTAAGAAATTTAATTATTTATTTTATAACTATTTATTTATCTTTATAGTAAAATAATGTTATCTTAAAAATATAATTTTTTTTTTATATTTTGATTTGTTTTGAATACCTGGATAACTACACTACTTAGACTAGTTAGAACTCAAATATAGTTGCAACTGTCTAACAATAATATCTCTTGTAAATGTCTAAATTAATAACAGTTATTATAACAACCTAACATGTCTAACTAACTAACTGAACAAGGTACAGTCTATTTACAATATTATGCGCAACATAGACAATACTTGAGAAGAGTATTTTTTTTTCAATGATCTATCAAGAAATAAATTATGGATACCTTAAATAAGTGGAAATTAATGTAAAATGAGATACACATATACTATACACAGAAATAATAATAATAATAATAATAATAATATATTATTATTATTATTATTATTATTATTATTATTATTATTATTATTATTGAGGCGAAGGTAACATTATTGCTTTACTGTATAGGATAATCAACCTTGTTTACAAGGTAAAATATTGTTAATATATAATAATTAATTGTTTAATTTTTTTAAAGAATTTTATTTAATTTTTAGTGAATATGCTATTTTTAAATAAAATAAAAAATAAAATCTTATTAAAGTATAAAGAGTCATATAAAAAATACAATAGATAAAATTAGAGAAAATGTGATTGTTAAATATTTGTATTATATTTTCAAAATATTTATGTATAATCCCACTTTATTTCAACCAAGGATCGTCACAGGATCGTAATCTCATAATTGACTCTGACCAGTGACCAGTAACTAGTAACAACAGATTCCGAAGATCATTGGTGCTTAGATTTATATATCTTTATATGACGTATTTGGATACTTTATATAATACTTTGAACCTTGAATGCATGTTAATACTTGACAGTAGATGAAAGTTAGTTGTTTTGAGAAATAATTTTTTAATGCTTTTGCTTAAGCGGAGAATCTCGCACAAGTGAATTATGCAAAAAAATTACTTTGCAAATCCCGTTTGAGCAGACTCTTTGAAAAAAAATAAATAAGTGCTCTCGGGTCGATTTTCACCCAAACGAAGAAAATTTCACTCAAACGATGTCCATTCTCGCTCAATCTAATTTTTTTTTTACTCAAATTAAAAAAAATTATTTGTCTTTCTTCATTTCTTTTTTTCTTATTTATTAATTGTATTACTGTGTAAAAATTATATTTTATTTATCCATAATATTTTTTATTTAGAATTAAATGAGAAATGCTATAAACTTTTTGGTCTTTAGTCTTAAATTAACCACTCATCTTATATATGTTTTTAATAAAATAACAATCACTACTTTCTAATTTTTAAACAATATATCTTCTTCATATTTTTAATAAATAACATTCATCATTCTTATGGTTTTAATAAAATGTCCTCCTTATCTTATTTTATTTAAAATTGACTTAAAAAATTACGAGAATTACAAATTAAAGTTGTAAAATAAAAAAGTAAAAGTTTTTTTTATAAATTAAAATTAAATGATTTAATTACGGAAAAATTGCACCCCAAATGTTTTTAAATTACTTTAATATTTTTTTAGTTATAAAATAAACATTTAGTTCTTTAGGACATTGTAAAACAGGCATACTTATTTCCTTTTATTTAATCTTGTATCTTATACAATATATTTATATTTATATTAAAATTTATTTAAATATAATAATAAGGTAAGAAATTTAATTATTTATTTTATAACTATTTATTTATCTTTATAGTAAAATAATGTTATCTTAAAAATATAATTTTTTTTTTATATTTTGATTTGTTTTGAATACCTGGATAACTACACTACTTAGACTAGTTAGAACTCAAATATAGTTGCAACTGTCTAACAATAATATCTCTTGTAAATGTCTAAATTAATAACAGTTATTATAACAACCTAACATGTCTAACTAACTAACTGAACAAGGTACAGTCTATTTACAATATTATGCGCAACATAGACAATACTTGAGAAGAGTATTTTTTTTTCAATGATCTATCAAGAAATAAATTATGGATACCTTAAATAAGTGGAAATTAATGTAAAATGAGATACACATATACTATACACAGAAATAATAATAATAATAATAATAATAATATATTATTATTATTATTATTATTATTATTATTATTATTATTATTATTATTGAGGCGAAGGTAACATTATTGCTTTACTGTATAGGATAATCAACCTTGTTTACAAGGTAAAATATTGTTAATATATAATAATTAATTGTTTAATTTTTTTAAAGAATTTTATTTAATTTTTAGTGAATATGCTATTTTTAAATAAAATAAAAAATAAAATCTTATTAAAGTATAAAAAGTCATATAAAAAATACAATAGATAAAATTAGAGAAAATGTGATTGTTAAATATTTGTATTATATTTTCAAAATATTTATGTATAATCCCATTTTATTTCAACCAAGGATCGTCACAGGATCGTAATCTCATAATTGACTCTGACCAGTGACCAGTAACTAGTAACAACAGATTCCGAAGATCATTGGTGCTTACAGAAACAATCACACTTGTAATCTCATTCTCAACATTATTTTTTGGGATTTGGCTAGAAAATAAAATATATGAAATATGATGATTACGCAATCAATGATTCACGTTAGAAAATTTATTAAAAAGATGAGAGGATGAAGAGTAAAAGGGTTTCCAACCCTTACCACACCATCATCTCTAGAAAATATCAACCCTATCTATAAATCCTTTAAAACCCAAACAATATCCTATGATATGACCACTAGCTCCTAGATAAAACAAAACATTACTTTCCCATCTCCATTATTATGTTTGTTGTGCATTAATATCAAGGATTTTCCCAGTGTACACTTGTCACCCATTAGATTTTTGCCCAATAAATACACTATTACTCCATCTCTTGATTCTTTTATTTTTCTTTCTTTGATTATATGGGTTACCTACCATTAAATTTACTGTTTTGAGTGTTTTCCTAAGATCTTACTTTTCAGTTGAACTTGTCAAATCCTTGGGATTTAAGGGCAATGTTCTGCACCTCTCATGTTTTGTTACTCACTTCAGCAATACATCTTGTTAGTTTGATTTAGATATGGTGAAGGTAGCAATTCAAATGGAAATACCAGACACAGGAATTGCATCACTGCTTGAACTTAACTTTTATTTATCCACTAGTATTAATTTTACTTTAATTAGTGTTGCAGCATATACAATGAGGATTGTTAAATGAGAAATAAACTTATGAGATTCATTGAGATGCTATGGATGAATTAATTACATGGGAATGGATGGTATAGGGAGGATTATGAGGAAAATAGTGGTCACTAGTCCTTGCTGGAAGCTGCCTCTGGAAGTTTGAATGTGGGAGGCTTATCAACACCCCTTCTTGAGTATTCCCTCCATCTTCTAGCAGCAGCAGCAGCCCTCTTTGCTCTTTCTTTGATTTCCTCCTCTGCATAATGGTTAATATTTGCAAGACTGTAATTGGCATGAACAGTATAACCTTCACATAATAGTTACTTAGAAATTTAGTTTAATTGGAATCCACTAATAATGTGTATATGTTCTTTTACCTGTCATCAAATCATAGATTGCCAGTGTTAAAAATGTTTGATTGTGTAATAACTACTTTAATGTTTTATCTACAAATTTTTCTTATTGATTGGCAGTGTAAAAACCTTTTTGAACTTTAGTAGTTATCACAATCAAATAATAAGGCTTACTGAAGCATATACTTTTGATGAAGTTAGAAGTTGCAAATTTTCATCCACAAGTAAGGAATTGCTGAAATAAAGTTCTGAAATAAAACAATTGAAAAAAGAAAGCATTGGCAGATACTATATATATATATATATATATATATATATATATATATAATCCAATAACATTTATAGAAACCTTTTGTAATTTCACGTCCAATACCTGAACTTAAGTCTTTTTGTTTGCCCCAAAGATTGTTCCAGAACATATCTGCGTTATCTGAACCTTTCTCCTTCATCATTCTCAATTTCGCTTGTTCCTGCAAAACACACATCAATGTTTAGTTGTTCACAAAACATGCTTTATGCCGTGAAACTAGCAAAGAGTGACAATTTTTTCTACCCCAGAAAGAGACATTGATGGTGTGAAATACTTTGGTCAAATGAAGATTCGCATTAGTTAGAAATACCCCTCGTTAATGTAAAATAAGTAATTGAGAAATCCCTCTAAACCTATGAACTAAGAATTTTCTAAAAAGGTTCTGCATATTATTCAGTAAATATTGTGTCATATAAACTGCATGATCCTCCTATTTTTCTTAGAAGAATGAGCATCCTAGATTTGAAACTTTCTGTCACTAAGTGGGAAAATGGATTGAAATATAAACATTATACTCCTTGATATCAAATCCAACTCAAGTCTTTTCAGAAAATTATGTTCAGAATAATTGATTTACATGCATGATTGGAATAAATAGCTACCGTGAATCCATTAAAGTAAGGACCAATGAGAAATAAACTTTTTAGCAGGAATATCCTGGGCAGGCTTTGAGCTTGGTAATATCAAGAGTGAACTACCCTTTTGGTCAGAAAGATTGGATTGAGTTCAGTTTGGTTTCTCGATAACTGGGGACATATCAATGATAAATTCCATATAAATAACAGCATGCAAATAAGTGATTTCCCAATATATTATGAAAAGAAGAAAGTGAATGAGAATGAGTTGTTACCAAAACTTTTGCCTGCCTCTTTTCCCATCGCGAACTTGCCTGTCATTGAGTTTGGTTGAATTGTGTTAGAGGAAACAAAACGCAAATAATACATTACATATATGCTACAAAACTATAATCCTAAGCATACTGATTAAAAGATTTTCAATGATGATAGTGCTACCATGAAATATTATGAAAAAAAAAAAAAAAAAGCTTTCTTTACAATGTTTTCAAGACTTTTCACGATTAAGTCTCAGCCATGATGTGGGGCATGCAATTCAACCTTATTTCAAACCAAGATAGCCTAATTTAGCTAAAAACTTGGAAGAAAATCTCTGAACATTTAAACAACCCAGTAGTCTGAGTTATTCTTACCATTCTAAAAACATCAGTTGATGCTGATCCCATTCCTGAAAGCATCAAGGCAACCTGCTCATATTATTCTGATCAGTAGATGTATTAATGGTACACAAAAGCTTAACTAGAACATGAGAATTTTTTGCTAATCCTGAGTCCTTTGGATTTGGTGATGTGATTATAATGTCTACCATTTTGTAGAAAAAGAGGCACCTTATTTTAGCCCATTGGTTATCTAAAAGATTGAAACTTCAGTTTACAAAAGGAGCATGATCATTACTATGAGAGACAATCTGCATACTTTTTAAAAAAAATTCATATTAGTTAAATTGAGGCTTACGAAAATTGATCAGAAACAATCAAGAAATATTAAGGTTTCAAAACTTATAACCATATGCTGCTTGGTTAAAACTGTTTCTGATATATATCAGTAGCCATCTAACAGAAAAAAAATAAGAAGTGACCGCAATATATTAAGAATAGAGATTACAAGGACAAAAGGATCCAGAAGTAGACTTTGTAAATTTGCTCTTACATTGACTCTTTCTACACGGCGCATTTCGTCTTCAAGCAATGATAATTGTGCAGCTGATGTCCAATGAATGCAGTCAACAGGGCTAAAATACAAAAGTTATTGTTAAATCATTTTCTGAAATCTCCATTAGCCTAGTAAGTTCACAAACAGTGCTTTTTTCATACCAATGGTCTGAAAACTCAAGTGCCCCATGGCAACAAAGGAGATTTAAAAATATATATTGCATTGAAGAAAGAAGGCATATTTCCAACATTTTAAATCATGGTTACAGTTCTGTGGCAATTCTTGATATTGCAAGAAATTACAGTTATGAAGAAATTTCAGATAAATGTGGCTGATACAACAATAATTGCAGCTGCATTATGGTCACAAAGATGTAAACAACATTGACATTCTAGCTATAATTGTGATCATGAACCATTATTAAAACCTTGCTTATTCTTATATTAATCTATGATATACTAACACACCTAGGAAAGGAGTGAGTGATAGTTCACTGTTATATTCTATCCACAAGCGTTTTTACTTTTCTTTTTAGTTCTAGATATTTGATTCCCATCTCATATACCTCTCAGCATTCTAAATGTCAAAGGCTTAAAAAATGGTAGATCATGACCCTCAACTCTAGCACAGAGACTGATAAAAAAACATAACCTGAAGCATGCTGATCCTGGAGGGTTGAGCATTTGGAATTAAATCATTTGAGTTAACACTTAGCAGATTTGTGACATTTTTATGTATCAGGCAAACGGTATATGAATAACTAGAAAAATGATAGTAACATATTCTTTTGAACAAACTCTATTACTAGTTGAAATTAATTGAAAATTGCAAATTTTAGTCCTTCCCATTTTATAGTTTTTGATAAATCTTAATCAATAGTAAAGTGTGTGCCTTGCTAGCACTCCTCTAATCAGTAAAACACTATGATAATTAACAACCAATATGCTTTTCTAGTGCAGCCAGCCATACACCCCCCAGTAATGTGGGGCAAATACCCAAGAACAAATTAATCTTAGTAATCAAATGGATAAGGAATTTTACAAAACAAACCATAAAAAAATAGACAAGGAATACAGAAAAGCTGCAAAGTAAAGTTTAATTGAAGAGCAAACAATATTAAAGAGCAGAAGCTGGTCTAAATAACATCTAATGTGTTTAAAATTAATCATGTTAATGGAAACTATGGACACAGAAGTGGGTGATTGGAATGATGCTTATAGATATACCAACTATCAATAGCCTGCTGAACTAATTCAGAATCCCCGCATTGGCTGTACACTCTGGCTCTTCCAAATTCTTCCTCTATTCCAAAAACATCACAGGCAACATTGGCACAATTTTTGCAGCCTGTCAAGGATTTGAATTACAATTACATAACATGCCGTGGAATTGTTCTAGTTGAGGATCTAACAAAGACAATGAAGCAACATCTAGGCCTATCAAGACATGAAGCATTTCAATTAAACACACATCATTGCTAATTTTAGAAGTCAATATTGTCTCTTTAGCTTTACCAACTCCTGGTAGATTCAAAACAGTTTTTCTTAAAAGGAAGTGTTGCATGGTGACAAAATATGGTGAAAGGTGGCACAAGAGTGTTTAATATGTTTTAAATTTTATCTTAAAATCAATTACCATTAAGCTGCACTCTAAGAATCCACAAATGTCTCCCAAACTAAGTAAGTCTATCAGAGTAGATAATTATTAAGATGAGTTATAGTTCTGATACTATATCAAATTTCATCTTAAAAACAATTGACATTAAGCAAAATTACACTCCAACAATTAAGGTATGCACAACAATATGAACATATAAGATAACAGTATAGTTTCTAGAATGAGAAACTGTACCTATGCAGCTGAATTCATCGACAAAAACATGATCCTTTGGACTAGATTCATCCAAAAAAGGGTTAATGGAAGTCAAAGAATAGCCATGAATTTCATCATAAATCATGCGCTGAATAGGATCACTGAGCACCTGCACTGCAATAATCAGTTTACTATATACATATACAAACAAATTGAATAAAATTTTCACAGGATTTAAACTTTCCAATATTCAAACAAAACCCACCCCATAAACTTCATTGATGAACGTGCAGAAATTGGTTGTCTCAGGATCATTGCCACTCAAGTCTGGATGGCAAGCTTTCATGCAATTGTAGTAGGCCTTCTTGATCTGTGCTGGAGTGGCATCTGGAAGCTGGTGAAATGGAACAATCAATCAGTTGAGTCTAAATTTTTCACTTATTCAACTAATAAGAAATCATTTTAGATATGAGTATCAATAAATTATAAAGAATTTTAGATATGACTTTGAAAGTAAAACTCATACAACTTTATTATTTTCAATTGTCAGATGGTATAGCATTTCCTATTTGGTTTTATTAGTTTGTGAAATGAAAAAGACCCACCTCAAATAAATTAAGCTATCCCTATTGAAAATCAATCAAAAACTGAGTGAAATAACTTCTCAAGTTATATAAAACTCATAAAAAGAATATTTTTATTCATTTCACAGGACTTCCATTTATCATTGGATGAATATTACAGGCCTGACAGTGTAATTAATGATTGCCATCCAATCATATCTTACTTCTGATGGTATGAAATAATATATATAAATCAAAATCTTTACCATATTTACCCCGTATGAATATTTTTAGCAGAATGAAACAGAGGAAAGATCAAAGTGTGATACATTACCAGACCCAGAACTGCATAATAGTCATCTGCAACAGTCTCACTTGTTGAAAACGATTTTTCCTCAGCAGCAACTCTAACCCTGCCACACCCTCTTCGTTTGCCATTGTGTGTCACAAAGTTCGTGGGGTTTGCAGTCTTTGGCAGCATCCTCCATGAGCTTGTGGAACAAAAATTCGGTGATGGGTTATGCAGTTTGAGAGGTTCTGTGTACACTGGAGACAGTAACTTGGCCATTCAAAAGAACAAGAACAGAAACTTGTCTAGATGAAACTTGAATTGAAACGAGAAATGAAATGACATAAAAAGAAAAATTAAATTAATAAATTGTCGATATTTTTTTTGTTGATAATTGGAGATTGTAAGTTCTAATTTCTAAGGAGGAAGAAATTTGGGTTGAGAATATCAGAGGGTGTGTTGCTGACGTGGCAGTGTGACAACCAATGACATCCACAGAATCTGGAGGAACCTAAAATGAATCTAGGAGAGTTAGAAAACGAGTCAAAGTGGGTTTTACGTGAGAATGGCACGTGTCATCTTGGGCACACATGTGGCATCGTGTTGCCATTGTTGTGTTCCACATGCTTAGAGCAAAAAAGATGGATGCCGTGGATATTTTTAATTTTAATTTGTTTTAGGACTTTATATGCTTAATTAGCATATTTTACGTTTTAAAATAATTTGAAATTATGCTTTTATCTGAATTGAATTTTTCAAATTTTAAATATTTTGTATTTTTTCCTCTCAAATTGTGCGCCTTATATAACTTTTTTTTTTTTATTAATTTTATACTTTTTAGCTTTTACCTTGTGATTTTACATTACAAAAATAACAATAAAGTAGAAAACACTTAAAATAAAAAAACATACCTAAAACGAAAAGAATGAAGAAAAACGATGAAACATTGCCATTATTTATTTTGATAAAAGTTAAATAATATTATTTAATCAATAAGATTTATTAGCATGGTAATTTATGTTGTTAAAACAGTTTATCACAACAATGTTAAAGAAAAGGGAAAACTAAACACATTAAAAACCCTAAACGGCCACAACTTAAAGAAAAGGGGAAAACTAAACACATTAAAATCCTAAACGGCTACAATAGTGATTTGCGGAAATCAGAGATCTTTGGAGGGGGTGTGTTGAACATACAAAGATGAACGTGATTTGTTGGAGGCTGTTTTTTCCATTTCTCCTTCACAGTCTAAATCACTCACCTTCCATCTTTTATAAATAGGGGATCTTCCTACTCCGAAAACACACCAACACAACACCTCCTCTCATCTTCTTTCTTCTCTTTACTCTCTCTTTTCTTCTCTAAAAAATATTATAGGTTATTTTAGCTCAAAAGAGTTTGCTTGCTAGTTCCGAGATCCTTAGTTTTTAACTGAGAAGTTCCTACTATATCATGGGGGACTTGCACAATTTATCGCGGATAAGTTCTTAAGGACAACGATTATTCACGTCTCCGAAAGTTTGTTTTAGTGTGTTTTCAGTCGTATTTTACAACAATCTTAAGAACTTATGGCTGATGATATGGAAAACAACAACAACACTGCATCGGAGATGTCAAACGATGCTTCCAGAACGTCAACCATCTTTGCGAAACCATTTCTGCATGTTTTTTGCAAAATCGAATACCTCATAAGAAAACTAGCAAAACACCCTATGAGTTTGTGAAAGGTTTTCAACCTAATCTTAAATATTAAGAGTGTGGGGTTGTTTAGCTAAAGTGATGCTACCTGGTCCTAAGAAAAGGAAAATAGGTTCTAAAACTTCTGATTGCTTGTTTTTAGGCTATGCTGAACATAGTGCTGCCTATAAGTTTCTTGTTCTTAATAGTGAAATAATTGATCGTAATACTATAGTAGAAACTAAAATTGTTGAGTTTTTTGAACATATCTTTCCCTTAAAGGCTACTGGTACTTCTGAACAACATATACACACTGTTAGTGATACAATGTGTGAGGATTTAAGGAGAAGTAAAAGACAGAGAAAGGAAACTTCCTATGGAGATGATTTTTATACTTATCTAGTTGGAAATGAACCATTAAGTTTTTCAGAATCTATTAGTGCTCCTGATGTAAAACATTGGGACAAGGCCATTAGGACTGAAATTGATTCAGTTAAGAAAAATAACACTTGGACTGTAGTAGATTTTCCTAAAGGAGCAAAACCCATTGGTTGTAAGTAGATCTTCAAGAAAAAGTATCATCCTGATGGATCGATAGAAAAGTATAAGGCAAGATTAGTAGCAAAAGGGTTTTCTCAAAAACCCAACATAAATTATTTTGATACTTTTGCTCTAGTTACCAGGATTTCTTCTATTCAAGTGTTGCTAGATCTAACATCTATCCACAAGTTAGTTATTCATCAAATGGATGTTAAGACAACCTTTTTGAATGGTGAACTAGAGGAAGAAATCTATATGACTCAACCTGAAGGGTGTGTAGCTCCTGACCAAGAAGAAAAGGTATGCAAACTTTTAAAATCTTTGTATGGGCTTAAACAAGCGCCAAAAACAATTGTATGAAAAACTTGATAATGTTTTACTATATGATGATTTTTCTACTAATGATGTTGATAAATATGTGTACACTAAATCTGAAAATAGAGAATGTGCCATTATATGTTTATATGTGGATGACATGCTTATTTTTGGTACATGCATTGATATAGTTTCTAAAACAAAATTGTTTCTTGAATCTAAGTTTGAAATGAAAGACATGGGTGAAGCAAGTGTGATTCTAGGAGTTAAAGTCATAAGGAAGGGAGATAGTATATTACTATCTCAAGAGCAATATACTGAGAAACTTCTTAGAAAGTTTGGTTATTATGATTTTAAATCAGTAAGCACCTCTTATGATGCTAACTCCAAGTTAATAAAAAATAAAGGAGAATCTATTTCTCAATCTTAGTATGCCCAGATAATTGGGAGCTTATTGCATTTAACAAGCTTTTCTAGACCAGACATTGCTTACGCAGTAAGTAGACTGAGCAGGTATACTCAATGTCCTAGTTAGGATCATTACGATGCACTTGCAAGACTTATGAGATATTTAAAAGGTACAATGGACTATGCCATTAAATATAGTGGATTTCTCGTTGATTCAGATGAGACAAAATCTACTAGTGGTTATGTATTTACACTTGGTGGTGGTGCAGTTACATTGAGATCAGCCAAACAAACCATTATTGCTAGATCAACAATGGAACCAAAGTTTGTTTCTCTTGAAATGGCTGAAAGTGAAGTTGAGTGGTTGAAAAACTTCTTAGCAAACATTCCATTAAGAATGAAGCCAACCCCATCTATATCAATACATTGTGATTGCCAATCGGCAATAGCTATAAATAAAAACAAAACTTACAATGAAAATAATAGACTTATACAATTGAGACATAATTTGGTAAAGCAGCTGCTAAAGAGGGGAAAAATTTCCATTTATTATGTTAAGTTAGAACGGAATTTGGCCGATCCTCTGACAAAACCTCTACGGAGGAACATGATTTTTGAGACATTGAGGGGAATGGGATTCAAACAAACAAGTGAAGGAAATCCAACCTTTGTGATTGGAGATCCCATGAATAAGGTTCATATGGGTAAGAACAAGTCACTTGTTAGTTCTGCTAGCACAAAATTAATTTAAAATCAATTTGTCCATTCCTATAGTGTGTGAAAGTGCTAGATACTGCATTATTGAGAAGGTAAACTTTGTCGTTAAAATTCCATGTGATGTAAGAATTTTAGCTTACAACAAAGTTTTTAATGATTTTCATATCCCTTACGGGTGGTGTATGATTTGCAGCATATACTTGATGAAATCAGCTATATGAGTGTCAAGTGGGGCCGCTTGCATGAGATCTTGGCAAGATATCTAAATCACGCGCATGGCTATTAGGCGCAACACAACGATAACAACAAGAATTGTAGGGGTGTATTGTGATTGATAAACCACTAACACATACTAAGTGTCTTGGTTCATATAGCTTGCTATACCAACTACACTTAGGACTTGTTCATATAGCTTGCTATACCAGCTCTGATGCATTACATCTTATAAGACCCAGGATTTATTTTATTTCTTAATTCTTTAAACATTTTGCAATATGTGGGGGATTGTTGTGAAAACAGAGTATCGCAACAATGTTAAAGAAATGGGGAAAACTAAACATGTTAAAACCCTAAATGGCCACAACAGTGATTTGCAGAGAACCTTGTGGAAGGTGCATTCATTTGCAGAGATCCTTGCAGGAGGTGCGTTGAACATACGAAGAAGAACGTGGGTTGTTGGTTTCCTTTTCGAACGTTGAAGCCTATTCTGTACATATAGCCAATTTTCAAATGTTGAAGCCGTTCTTGCACGTGGATGGTGGAGGCCGTTTCTTCCACTTCTCCTTCACAGTCCAAACCACTCACCCTCCATCCTCTATACATAGGGGATCTCCTTACTCCGAAAACACACCAACACAACACCTCCTCTCCTCTTCCTTCTTCTCTTTACTTTCTCTTTTCTTCTCTAAAAAATATCCTGGATCCTGGGTTATTTTATCTGAGAAGTTCCTATTGTATCCTGGAAGAATTATGCAATTTATCACGGATAAGTTTTTAAGGACAATAATTATTTATGCCTCAGGAAATTTGTTTTATTGTGTTTTCAACCGTATTTTACAACAATTTATTGTCATAAAAATGATTTAACATATTTGTTACTTAAATATAAGTTAAATTATAACTTGCCTGGTCTCTGTCTTTTTTTTAATCAGCAATTTTGGTTATTCATTTTCAAATTAGAAGAGACATTTTCATCTATATTTTAAAAAATCTACCATTTTGGTGTAATTTTCAATATAATATATATATATTATGTACATATTCAATTAAAGTACTATAAAAAATCATTTAATTAATTAAAATGTAAGAAATAAAATAAAAAATATAGACAAAAATGAGAATTGGATCAAAATTATAAATTTCTTAACAAGGAGACCAATTATCTCTATCTAAAATGAAAAATTAAAATTGTGGACTAAAGTAACATAGAGGACCAAACTGTGTTTAAGTGTTTAAAATCTAAAAGAAGCATTACTAAACGTGAATTGAAAAGCTCTATAACAAGGATCCACTCTAATTTACATTTGCTAAGTTTGACTGAAAGATGTTCTAATTGAAAATTGGATTGGTCAACAAAGATGATTGAAAGTGAAAAATGTACTTAATGAAGTAAGGTTAAGGATGACCTGAGATTAGAAAATACATCAACCAAATTCAAGTTAAAAATAACCAAATCAAGGATTGGTTGATGGAAGCCTTAACCATCGGAGGTAAAATATAGCCTAATCAATGTAAACAAAATAAAATCTTAATTAAGACTAATTAAGTATAAATAATTTTGTAACAAGGATGAGAAAGTACAGAGCTTGAGAAAAAAATGATTAATTAAAGATTAATGATATTTTTCCTATATATTTAAATATATAATCTACTTCATTGATGTTCCAGGAAATTTTGTCACTGAGTCGCCGCAGACACTAGATTTAACTTTCAATATTTTTAATTATTGCCTTTTATTACTACTAACTAATAATATATAGATGGATGACGTCAAACAAAACGTAGAAAAATAATAATATATTTAACTGAAAGTGTGTAAATTAATTTGATTATTATAGGGTTTAAGGTTAACGAATTAATCTAATTATCTAACTAAATTAGATTAAGTTTTATTTATAATTAGATTAAATATGTGTGAACCTAAATTAATCTACTCTTATACTGATAGGTTTAGTATGAGTAACCTAACATTCAATCTAAGACTATTTGTATACTTGTTTCACAATTATTCACAACTACAGTTAGCATAATTTTAAACAAATTTAATACTCTAATGGTAGAGGTGTTTTGCTTCGTTCCACCTTTTTCATATACCATCCCATATTTTTTATATAATAGGAATTTGATTACACAAATTATATAATAGACTTAAATATAAATATTCATACATTCATTATATATTTCAAAATATACTTTTCCATATAAGGTTTAATAAAAATATCTTCATATAATCACAAAATAAAATAAAATAAATTTTTTTCATATGTTCACTGAGTAGTCACACCACCTACCAAATCCTCTACTTATGTGATCATCGCAACTTTAAAAACAAAACAAACACCACACAAAAAAAGGGTAAGTCAGAGAGTTTTTGAAAAAATATATATTTTCATAAATTAAAATTTTATCTCAACCAAATTATAACAAATCAAGCTTTCATATTTCATCTCATACATCACATTGTCATTATCACATCTTTACAATAATTCATATCATACATATACTGACTCATATCGAAGACACTAGACTATATACTTCTAGAAGACTTATGCATTAAAATCGACTCAAGGGTCTGCACTTGTCATATTCATTCCATCTATTTTGATTAGTACCTATTTCAAACCTCGGATACAGTTTGTTATGATCAATTCCTATTTCAAACCTCAGATATAGTTTCTATATGCACATGATTAACACTACAAGAAAAAAGCTATTTAGAGACCAATTTTTAGCTACCAAATGAACTGGTTGCTAATTGTGACCAAAATAGTCACCAAATTAGATTTTAGTTGCTAAATAACTACAAAATAGAAATAATGATTGAATTTAGTGATCAATTAAGTCAAGATAATTGATATCTAAGATCAACTACCAAGGTTTTAGTGACCTATGTCATTAGATTCTAAATTGGTATCTAATTAAGTTAGAGACTTAATTTAGAATCTAATGGCATAGGTCACTAAAACCTTGGGAGCTAATGTTATATACCAATTATCTTAACCTAATTGGTCACTAAATTCAATCATTACTTCTATTTTGTAGTTATTTAGCAACCAAAATTTGATTTGGTGACTATTTTGGTCACAATTAGCAACCATTTCATTTGGTAGCTAAAAATTGGTCTCTAAATAACTTTTCTCTTGTAGTGTAATCCATATGTCCTGATCAGCTCATGTTTCAAACCTCGGATATGGCCATGTGAACCTCCTTCAACTCTCACTACCTGATAATCTTCATATATATGATTCCAATGTAATAGTAGAGTCAGATCACCACTGTAGATCAAATTCCCAAACAATGCACATCCTAACAATCGCAACACGAGTGTCTCCTTTCCTGAAGATACTATGTTTCCATCACTATTCCATATCATTCACAAACATTGATACTACATTATACCATACATAAACATAAATTCAATTTAATTCAAATTCATCGAATTCATACTTAACAAAACAAGTAATTACAATATATGTTAAAAATATTCAAACTAGCTTCCCTTACTTATATAGAGTAGAGACCCTCAAAGGAGTTCCAAAAACCTAAAATCATAGGCAACATAACTCTATTCAAGAATATGATCGGACACTCTTACTCTACTCGACGCTAGGAATATAGAGGTGAACTTCGATCGTCAATCTGATAAGAAAGGAAGACAAAATTTTAGAGAGAAAACAGAGTAAAGGGAAATAACCGCTTCTAAGAGAGAGAGAGTTGGTGGTTTTTATAAAAATGAAAATTGAATAACTAATTTTCCCATTTTTATGGAATTTTCTCTTTTTTTGAAAACAAAAATATTTAGGTATAATCTTATTTATCTCTAAAGCTAAATTTTAGGTTCTACTAGTTTTTATTCTAAAGCTATTTTTTAGGGTATTACAATTTGCCTTTAACATTCAACTTTACTTTATCTCAACTCTAATATAAGAGAAACATGCTTAAACACTCTTGTGGAGACGTTTCTTCTTCTTTATATCAACCCTAACATTCTCACATTTATTGTATGTCTCCGACATTCATCTTTATTGTTTGTCTCTACCACACCGTAACCCTAATATTACACAAACAAACTTAAACATTGTTGTGATACAACTTTTTTTATATAAACCCTAACATTCTCGCCTTTGTCATTCTCCTCCATCATTTGCCTTCACCTTTCGTTGTTTTCCTTTGTGGCATTTTCCTCTTCTGTTTGTCTCTATTAATTGCCTCTACTGTTAGTATATACCACCCCTTTTACAATAAAATCCCATCTTCAACTTGTGTTTAAGGTGAAATGTTTTGCATTTTAATTTGTCGTTCTCTTAAATGAAAATATTATCTTCCTTCTTTGTCACCCTCTATCTCTTTATCATGGTCTTGCTTGTTGTTTATGGGAACACAAGCTTCCTCACAGGTAGAAAGCACACAACAACATGCTTTGCATGATTCGACTATGTTTTCTACACTTGATTGGATGTACTTGGTGGATGAGTGGTGATAGTGTTGATTTGTAATTGTTCTTTTATTTATTATTACTAATTATTTTTATGTGAAACAAAATGTTGATTATCACTAAAATGTTTTGGTAATTTGTAATAATTTGAATGCCTATACAAATGGAAAAAATTAGTTGTACTGGGTCTACATTGACATGTGAAGTATGAATGCCTTAAGTAAGTAATCACCAACAATGTTAGAGGTTTCAATATAGTTACTGATGTGATCTGAAAAATAACAAATAAAAGTACTCTTGCTTTTAATTTTTCTATGTTTAGTTTGGACTTAAAAATAGGGAAAGAATGAGTTTGTCTATTCCTCTTCCACTATTAATCCTATATAAAGACACATATTGAACTCATTTTGGCATATTTGGAATGATGAATAAATTTTTTTTGAAAAAAAATCTTGAGTGTGTCATATCTCAAGAGATGTTTCCCCTTTGCTTATCCTAGAATGACACTTCATAACTTATCTCTTGGTGGTGCATCGAGGCTCATAAAAGGAAAGTGTAGAGTTTCTCTCTTGGGGTTTCTTATCTTATGAGCTAGGTCACAAGTGTCGATTCACCATCTTATTTATCTCATGGATTTGAGTGGCGCAAGGTTCTTCCCAATTCCTAGCATTGATTCTTATCTTGTGGGCTAGGTCACAAGGGGCGAATTATCGTCTTGCTTATCTCATGAATTTGGGTGGCGCAAGGTGTTGTTCTAATTCCTAACATTATCTTTGTTTCTTGCATTTTTCTTTAATTGTTTTTGTTTTCAAGTTTTCCGCAAACTTTTGAAAATCACGTTCAACCAAGAATTCATCAAGAAAAAATCAAAGAATTCATCCAAGAGGTCTTTTTATGAAGTAGTTTGAGTGGAACGATCCTACAACCAAGTGTTTCCTCCATTACCATAAACGTTTGTAGGTTTTGTTTTGCACCTCCAGCTTGGGGATTTAGCATGAATTGGTATCAAAGCTTTGGTACACTCAACTTTTGGGTATTATTCAGGGATCAATTTAGGCATTTCATCGAACATGTCGAGGACAACTTGGACTTTTGGAGATCAGCTCAACTAAAATTCGGGACAAATTTTCTTGAAGAAGGGGAGGATGATGTGATCTAAAAAATAACAAATATATGTAATTTTATTTTTATTTTTCTATGTTTAGTTTTGAGTGGCGCAATGTTCTTCTCAATTCTTAGCATTGATTCTTATCTTGTGGGCTAGGTCACAATTGACAAATCACCATCTTACTTATCTCATGAATTTGGATGGCGCAAGGTGTTGTTCTAATTCCTAACATTATCTTTGTTTCTTACATTTTCTTTAATTGTTTTCGTTTTCGAGTTTTCCACAAACTTTTGAATATCACTTTCATCCAAGAATTCATCCAAGAGCTTTTCTATGAAGTTTGAGTGGAACAATCCTACAACGCAAGCCTTTCCTCCATTACGATAGACATTTTCAAGTTCCGTTTTGCACCTCTGTCTTAGGGGTTCCGCATAAGTTAGAGTCATTTGAATCATGTCAAGGACTCAAGGAAAAATCTACAAATGTTGTTTCAAAGGTTTAGGTTCATTACAATAGGGTAGATGACAATACAATCTGTGAATAATGTGACAAGTCATATAACGCTAATAGTAAAAAGGATAAAACTACTAACTTGATTAAACATTCAAATGGTTGTTATATGGACCCTAATGAGGATGTTGATGAAAAATAAAAAACATAAATTTGAAACTTGTTGAATTCAACCAAAAGAAAACTTTAGTTGCACTTGTTAGGTTTAAATAATTGATGATTTTTTTTAGATTTATTGAAAAGAAGGGTTTAATAAGCTTATACAAGAAGCTCAATCATATTTTAAAATTCTCTCTCATGTGATCATGGTTAGATATTGCACATTTGTATTTAATGACGAAAAGATGAAGTTAAAATCTTTGTTATTTGAAAATAAATAATATTTACATAATATTGTTACTTTCATTTAAAATGTAAATTATATTTATTTTATATTGATGTTTATTTTGTGATTATAACTTGTTAGTTTGTATAAACTATATTATGGACAAACTATGTTATTGACAAACTGTCTTATCTTTTTATTTTCATATCTTAAATTAATTATTTGAGTTATTGACTGAGAAACATTTTATTAATTTTTGTGAACATTATATTATTTTTTAACTAGATTGATACATATAAATTATAACTTTGAACAAGAAAAAATATTTTTTCTTTTAAATTTTGACCTAAGTGACCCAACCCAATCTAACATGTTCAATAATGCACCGAGTAGAATTAAATTTAACATAAAAGATTTAAAAATCCAATCAAACTCAACGAGATAATTTTTTAATGAATTAGGTGACGCATTTAAACTTAATCTGTAAATACTCATAACTTCTAAATTTTAGAAGTATAAAATTATGAATAAATATGAGTATTTAACTAATCATATTTATTATTATTAAATATAAATTAAAATTAAAAGTTAGAAAGAGTTTTCAAAATTACAATTACTTAAATTTTACATTTTGAATAATATTTTCACGTATAAATTATGCGAGTCAAGTTAGGTATGAATACAACTAATATAATTCTCTTTAGTTACTAAGAAGTATTCTTCCCAATTCTTTAGTGTGCTTTGTCTATATGTTGTTCGTTTTGTTGTATAACCAAATAAGGGTCCATTTATGATATCCAAGTTTGTATTATAAGTTAACTTGTATTGGATTGTGATGATGTAGCGTTATAATCCATATTTGACGGCTTTTTCTTGCACCTCCATAGTTTTTTGCTGCACCTCCATATAACTGCAAATTTCCAAATCTATCCTATTTGAAAAGACCCTTGTATCTGATGCATATTTGTGGGCTTTTTTCTCATTCTGGTGTATTTTTTACATTAATGTCTAAAATGTGTAAAAAATTTTATTTTTCAAAATGGGCAAATTCTACCAGCTAGACAGGATTTCAAATCAAAACCCTTCCATCTAATATGATTTTAGGCTGGTCAACTATAAGTGACATGCTAACGATTTTAATTAAAGATATTAATTGAAATCGTTTTTCTCTCTCTCTGGGCAATCATCTTTTAATTATTTGACACTATGTTTGTTATGTTTAAAAATTAAAAAAAATTAATAATAATAATTAACAAAACCAAAAAAATTAAGGCATACAATTCTATTTTAAATTAAAACAAAATAATATAATGATAATAATAATAATAAGAATAATTTTAATTAAGTTCATATGAATTTAATTTAAATAATAATAATAATAATAATTTTAAGTAAATTCATACAATTTTAATTTAAATGATAATAATAATAATAATATTTAGGGATAATAATGATACTAATAATATAATGATTATTTTCTAAAAAATAATAATAATAATAGTAATATTCTAACAAATCTAATTAAACAATTTTTATAAATAAATAAAATAATATTTAATAATATAATATTAAGTGACAAGTGGATAGAGTTACAGTTACATACCATTACCATTAAGGTTTACAATTATCAGGAAGACAAAATGAACACCATTACACTATGAACGTTGGTTTAAGATGTGATAAATAGTTGATACTCTATGGTTAGACTGACTGTTCATTTTGTCTTTCTGATAACTGAAAATGTTAATGTTAGTGACTTGTAAGTGCAACTTCATCCACATATTGTCACTGAATAGTTAATATTATATTATTAAATATTATTTTCTTTATTTATAAAATTTATTATATTATTATTATCATTGTTATCCCTAAATATTATTATCCGTATTATTTTAATTTAATTTGTATGAATTTAATTATAATTATTGTTTTAATAATTATTATTATTATTTAAATTAAATTTCTACAAATTTAATTAAAATTATTCTTATTATTATTTAAATTAAATTTATATTAATTTAATTAAAATTATTCTTATTATTATCATTATCATTATATTATTTTGTTTTAATTTAAAATAAATTTGTATGCTTTAATTTTTTTTTGTTACGGATTTGTTAATTATTATTATGTAATTATTATTATTATTATTATTATTATTATTATTATTAATTTTTTGTTAATTGTTAATCAACATAGTGTCAAGTAATTAAAAGATGTGGAGAGAGAAACGATTTTAATTAATGCCTTTAATTGAAATTGCCCACATGTCACTTATAGTTGACCAACCTGAAATAATGTCTAGTGGAAGAATTCATTAATTTAAATTCTGATTTATCTGGCAGAATTTGCCCAGGTAAATAATTTTTTTTGTTCATTTTGGACATTAATGTGAAAAAGTAAACGAGAATGGAAAAAAACCCATATTTGTTAAATATTAAAAACAAAAATATCTTATTTCGGAATGGACAACTCCAGAAACTATTTCTGGATTCGGAAACAGCTTCCAGAATTGTCCATTCGAAATAGGAGGTGTTATGAAAAATGACTTTCGAAATAGGCAATTTCGATTCAAGTGAGAAAAGAGGGACGAGAAAGCAATTGGACTTGTGGCTTAATAAAAGAGATTGATGAAAATAGGATATAAGGGACGAAGGGAGCAAATTTGTTTTTTTTTTTTCTCTTTATCTTTTTTTTATTATCTTTTATGTAAAGCCTAAAGGTTCGGACCTTAATAAAAACATCAATTTTTATTTTCGTAGTTTTTTTTATTTTATTTTTTAAATAAGACCAAACTTTTTCTTTTATTTTTCCTTTCTTTTCTATTATTTTTTTCAATTATTTATTAAAACTTTATTCATTTTATTAATTCATAAAAATGAAATGGGATGAAACTTTTTTTTTAATTTGAATTTCTGAAAAAGAAAATGATAAAGAAAATGAAAATATATATATTTTTTTGATTTTTTTCCCAAAATGATAAAAAGGATAAAAATCTAAATCACATGTTTTATTTTAAAATGAAAATAAAAGAGAAAGACAATAAAATAAAAGATTATATTTTTATATTTTTTGAAAATAAGAAAAAACAATAAAATCCAATTTAAATTAATTGACTGATTTTTCATTTTCTCAAGAACATATTTTTTTCGTTTTTTTGGAATTCTTGAGAAATAATTTTATTTGTCTGGACGAAATTAAGGGTGGATAACCTTTAATGAGACTTGTACTAATGAAAAAAATTTAATCACAACATGTTAAAGATTTATCAATAGTAAAGACCTTGTTGATTGTTTAAAAAGGAAAATAGTTTAAATAAGATGACATATGAATATCTGGATAGGCAAGAAAACAAAAAATATAAGAAGAAAAAATTGAATTGTTTTTTTTGAAATTTTTTGTGTGCTTTTTACATACATTGTGTAGAGAATATTCATATATATATAT
>Ga0209700_102484_pt1 | contig 37104 bp, 18 predicted proteins | sample SiratroredBW_FD_187528 | JGI IMG/M metagenome (GOLD analysis project Ga0209700, IMG submission 187528) | Root nodule microbial communities of legume samples collected from California, USA - Siratro red BW (SPAdes) (version 2) | ecosystem: Host-associated > Plants > Roots > Nodule | place: USA...
GAAAAAATTAATTTTTAAAAAAATTTTTTTAAAAAAAAAAAAAAAGATAATGTATAATGTTTATGCATTGTAATTAAATTTTTTGAAAAGATTATGTACATTAATTTTTATATGAAACATGAATAATATAGAAAAAATAAATAATTTTATATATTTTAAGTATATAATTATATATTTGATTCTTAATTTATATTATTATATATAAAAATATACCTTAAAATATTCCTTTATTAAGATTAAGCTCAATGACATATGAAAAAATATTTTATACATGACACATAAGTACTGCTATTTTTTATAACTTTTTATTATAAAAAACTAAAATAAATATTTAGAAAATAAAATAATTTATATATAACTTAATATTGTTTATACAATTTCTTTAAATAAATTTTTTTATTTTTTATTATAAATTATTTTTAACTTTGTAACTTGTATTTAATTGTTTATGAAAACTGTTATTCCAAAAATACCAATTTATTATTTGTCTTTTGCAACCACTCTTTTATTTTCACAACTATTCATCCTCTGAGAAAATGAAAAATATTAAAAAGAATGCTTTTGTGACAATATTATAAATATATAGACTTTTAGATCCTAGAATAAAGAATTAAAAATTAAAAAGTAATATTTCATATATTCCATATTTAATACTCATTAGTAGTCTGTTACAAACAGGTAATAATTTTCAATTATCAATTACATATTTGAGTTATTTAGATATATCCCAGTTATTTGAATATATTCAAATTATTCCTCAATTATATCTAATTATGATGATATCCATATGAACGAGGCAAAAGAATAAATATTATGTTTTGAAAAGAAGCAATTATATTATAACTTCACTTAAGGTAAAATAATTATTAATTTACATTTTATATTTTTTTAATAAAATAGTCAAATTAAAATTAATTTTATAATTTTTTAAATTTTAATTTATTAATAAAATTCAATTTTGTGGATTATTTAAAATATGATTTTCTAATTTTGATAATTGTAGTTTTAAGCAGCAGATACTTAATATGACATGAGTTGTTTTAATCCAAGTCCATCGTATTGCTTAGTCTGCTTCTTCTTCTTGCATTTTCATATTTTTCTTTTTGCATCTTTATAGAAGAACTAAATATAATATTTTATCCTTTTTATTTTTTTCATCTTTTCAGTAACATTCCTTTTTCACCTTTTCATATTTTGAATTGTATAATTCAAAATAAAAAAATATATACTATAAATTATATAATTTATAATATAAATGAATTATATAATTTGAAATAAAAATATATTTTAAAATTGTATAATAAAAAGTATAAATTTTAGAAAAATATTTTTATATTTTTTGAATTATGTAAGTGGAGGCAGGAAAATATGGAGGTGTAGGGGAGAAACTATCTATTTTCAGTAATAGATTTTATGAAGGAAGACAACTTCTTTTTACACCTTCTTACTTTCTTCATACATCTCTATACTTTCTTCCTGCACGTCCATAAGTGAAATGAAAATACCACCTTACTTTTTTCATTTTCTTTATCTTGTTAATCGCACTCCTCTTTATCTTATCTTATTTCGATTATACAATACAAAATACAAGCAATTATATTCTTTATTTTGCATAAACTCAAAAAAAAAGAATTATAATTTTAAATTATATAATTTAATATAAAAGATTATATTTTAAATTATATAATCTATAATAAAACTTTAGAAATATATATTTTAATATTTTTTGAATTATGGAGCATGAAAGTGTATAAAGAAGCTCTCATAAAATAATTGAGACAATTTTTTCCTGTCTCACCATGATCTCATCTTGGAAACTTCTATATACTAGAATTGAAAAGTTTATTATATTCTTAGTTTAATATTTCAAAATCCAATAATATCCTTCTCGGTTAAAAATTATGTATACTGGATGATATCCAATTGGGTTTATATAATTTTTCAAAATGTTAATCAGACGAGATGTCATCCTACCTACAAGGTTAATATTTTAAAAATTATATAAATTGGATGAAATGTCAAGTTTACATTCTATTTGAAATTTTCTTTAGATAATATTAATTATATCAAACTGTTAATCTAATTTTATTCAAAAATAATATAATGTGCATATCACCACTCTATTCATCCAATTAAAATTAATGTAATTAAAAAAAAAAACGAGAAGTCTCTTCTAAAACTTCAACCACACACTCAAAGTCATTACATCATCTATTCTTTGATCATGATGTTTCATTCCATGATGTTAATGAGACTATAGATTTTACATTAATTTTTTTTGTAAACCGTCACTCCATTATTTATATTTTAAAAAAAATATATAAACCGGATGAGCAGTTAGTGAAAATCATCCAGATTGCAATAAAAGTATTTTTAGAATTCAAAATTTTAGGAAAATACAATACGAGATCATGCAAGTATAAGGAAGAATTCGTCAATAATTCAAAATCCAGTCCACGTGGACTCTTGGTCCTTTTTAATGGATTGGGCCAAACCCAAATACAAAATTATACTCAATAGTAACTTTCAAATTACCTATTGTATTTGATAGCAGCTTTCTACAACAAACTTTCTTGAATAATTTTTTTAGAACAAGAGTTAGATGTTTTTCAAAACAAGCTTTTCAAAATAAATTTTCTCAAACAAAATTTTTAAAATATATAACATATTTTCCGGAACACTATATAAACATTCATCTTTCATTTTCAGCCATCTGAAAATATTATAGATTATCTGGAAGCTTTCGGAATTCCAAAATAGAAAAAAAAAAACTATAAAACTATATACATTCTATCTATAGAAAAAAAAAAAACTATAAAACTATATACATTCTATCTATGTATATGTCTTTGTTTCCACCGTTCTGATTACTCGCTGATAAAGATTCTAAGTTTCCTAAAAGGCTCGAGTAACAATGGTGTGTAGCAGTAATGTAGCCATAGTGTATTTTAATCATTTTGCTGTTAACAGGAGTAGCAATGATGGAAGTGCAGGAAGCAAAAAATGAAAAATTGTCCAAACCGAACCAATTATTTAAGTGGTGTGAGCAACCTTGAAAGTACCTTGGGTTCGATGATTGTTATATTTTGACAAATTTTAGGTCCATTTTTTAATTCTTATAATCAATTTCTTAAAGGAAATAAGGACTAATAATCCCAATGAAAAACATTATGATTCAAAATCTGTGTATTCTTGGTTTTTTATTTTAATTTAAAAATATTTTCCTGACATATTTTTCATTCTTTTTATTTCTTAGTCAAGAATTCTCAAATATGTTCAAATCAACAAATTATTGGTGAAAACAGAATTTGACTCGACAGTAAGCCGTTTTTTTATAAGGATTGATCACCAATACATTAGGAAGATATTTAGTAGTTTTTTTCTTTGATTTCAAATAAATTAAAATTTTATTTTCTTAGAGTGTTGAACCACCACGTTTAGAGGTTGAGCTTTGTTATTATTGTTAGGTGGGTTTGTTAATTTTTTTAAAAAAGAATTACTTTAATTAAAAAATATTTATCGTTAAATTTCAACTTGATTATTTAAACTTTAAACAAAAGTTAAAAAAAACTAAATACAACTCATTCTTTATAAGATGATCCGAATTTAATGATTAGAGAAGAACCTTTTATGATTTTTTTTTACTAAAATTATCTTTTATAGACCATATTTATTATTATCAAAATATGTGACCTATTTCTAATCTATTACATAAAAACATCTTTTATTTCATTTGTAACGTTTTGTATTATTTATTTTATTTTTATACTGTATTTACCAATTTGAAGAAGCAAATGTTGTTTGTATCAGATGATATAAAAAAAATGACAATTTACGAAGAGAAGTGTAGTATCTCGGTCAATACGAAGAGAAATAAAAAAAAATCAAATCAAATCAACTACAATAAAGAAAAAAAATATCCTGAGATAATATTATGTTATAAACAATTATAACATAATTTATAATATAATATAATAATAATAAAAATAATAATAAGAAACAACAGGGTTTCAAACAAACAAAGACAGACGATCCAAAAGGTTCAAGCTCAACAAAATTAGGGTTTTACAGAACAATACAACGTTCTAGAATTTGTTTGATATTCATGATGCAGTTGTATAAAGCATCAATGTGTAATTGACAATAATCAATGAATAATCTTTTTCACCATTTTCATTGTGCTTGCTTATCAATTTCTAATATGGTATCAGAGCTCCTAACCAAGAGCTCTGCTGATACCCACTCACTATTCATGTAACCGCTTGTCCGCTTGCCATCATTGCACCTCCGCTGTCGCGCCATCGCCGCTGCCTGCGCCTCCGCTGTCGCTGCTGCCGCACCGTAACCGCTTCCCGCGCCTCCGCTACCTGCACCTCCGCTACTCGCACCGTCACCGCTGCCTGCAGCTCTACCACCGCGCCTCCACTGTTACACCTCCGCTGCTTGCTAGTACCCTTGGAAACCCTCTTTGTTCGGAGACAATACCCATGGATACCGACCATACACATACCTCATCCACTGATGATCCCCAAATACCATCTAGCCCTTATTATATTCATTCTAGTGAGAGTCCCTCTTCTGTCAGTGTCACACCTCCTCTAGCCAGAAACAATTATCATTTCTGGTCCAGATCTTTCAAAATGGCTCTCATCTCCAAAAATAAAATGGGCTTCATTACTGGAAGCATTCATGTTCCAGACACACAGTGTCTCTTATATCCATCGTGGGAGCGTTGCAACAACTTGATTATTTCATGGTTGCTGAATTCTGTTTCACAATCCATAGCTCAGAGCGTATTTTGATTCTGCCATTAATATTTGGAATGATATTCGGGAACGGTTCTCTCAAGGTGATCTACTTCGCATCACTGAACTTCAAGAAGAAATATATGTTGTTAAGCAAGGTCCACAAAACGTCACAGATTAGTTTACCAATCTCAAGACTTTATGGGAAGAACTTGACAATTGTCGTCCTTTATCCTCTTGCAACTGTTCTGCACGAATATATCACCAACAAGATTTCATCATTCGATTTCTAAAGGGACTTGATGAGAGATTCTCTATAGTACGTTCTCAGATCCTTCTCATGGATCCTCTGCCGCCAATCACCAAAGTCTTTTCTATAGTCATACAACAGGAGCGACAACACTTGAGTTCTGGTCTAATCATTGGAGAGCCTAATACCTTTATCAATGCTGCTGACAGTCAATGTCGAGCATCACTTGAACGGGGTCATAGTGGTGCTCCAAGAGGTGGTGGTAGGGGCTCATCAAGCAAGCTTTGTACCTTTTGTGGACGAACTGGGCACATTATTGATGTTTGTTATGGCAAACATGGCTATCCCCCTGGCCATCCTCAGTATCCTAGTAAGCCCCGAGTTTCTCGATCTCAAACCTCCAATTCTGTTTCTATAAATCATGTTGTCATCAAGCCAAACCACGAGAATGTTACAACGCAAGGGCCAAAGAACAACACTGATAGGTCGGGTCTCGGGATCACTCCAGCCCAATACCAAAGCCTAATGGCTCTTCTGCAAAACATGTCAGGTTCTACTTTTTCAGGATCCGTGAAAAATCCTCAACCCATTCAAGTCAACATGACATACTCAACACAAAATGGACCGCATATTAGTTCTGGTCCATCTCCTGGTAACATACACCAACATGCATTCACTTCACATCTTGTTAATCATTCATTCATTGACACACACTCACAAAAATCACACACTAGTTCATGGATAATTGATTCCGGAGCTACAGACCATGTGGCTTCATCTTTGCATTGGTTTAAAACTCACTCAAAAATAGATCTTGTTGTCATACATCTCCCTAATGGGACTACTGTTACTGCACATCATTTTGGGACTATTGAGTTATCACCATATTTTATCCTTCATAATGTTCTCTATGTACCATTCTTCCATTTTAACTTAATTTCCATTTCCAAATTAGTTTTTACCCTTTGTTATTCACTCACCTTGGCCTTTGATTCTTGCAAAATTCAGGAGGTGAACTCATTGAAGATGATTGGTTTGGCTAAATTGCGGAAGGGGCTCTATTACTTAGCTGATAGCAAGATGAGTACTCACTTACCATCCAACAATGTCGTTGTTAACCACATTGTTGCCACTCCCATTACAACCTCCAACCTTTGGCATTTTAGATTAGGACATCTTTTTGGAAACAGATTGAACATTTTGTGTCAAACTTATCCTTTTATTTCAAGACATGTTGATGAAATATGTGATGTTTGTCATTTAGCTAAGCAAAGAAGATTATCTTATTTACCTAGTTTGAACAAAGCATCCAAAATTTTTGAGTTGATCAATTTAGATATTTGGGACCCTTATTCTAAACAATCTGTGCATGGTCATAAATATTTCTTAACCATTCTTGATGATTTCAGTCGTTATACTTGGTCAATTTTATTGAAATCCAAAGCCGAGGTCCAATCAAAGGTGGAACATTTCATCAATTTTGCTGAAACTCAATTTGAAATTAAAGTCAAAAGCATTTGTTCTGATAATGGACTTAAATTTTTTTTTGAAATCTTTTATGGCTTTAAAGGGTAGTTTGCACCAAACCAGCAGTGTTGAGACTCCTCAACAAAATAGGAAAGTTGAACGTAAACATCAACATATTCTTAATGTGGCAAGGGTTTTAATGTTTCAATCTCATTTACCCACACATTTTTGGTCATATGCTATTAAACATGCTGTTTATCTTATAAATCGGGTTCCTTCTCCTATCATTGGTAACAAAACTCCCTTTGAACTTTTATTTAAACAATCACCTGATTTCACAATGCTCAAAGATTTTGTATGCTTGTGCTATGCATCTACACGTGTCTCATCGCCACAAGTTTGATCCACGAGCCAGACGTGGTATTTTTCTTGGGCATCAAATTGGAATTAAAGGATATGTTATTTTTTATTTCGACACAAAGGAGTTTTTTTGTTTCCAAGAATGTTCTATTTAATGAAATGACCTTTCCCTTTAAAAATCCTGGTCAAACATCACCACCAACCTTATCTCTCCCTTATGGCCCAATCACCTCCTCAGCAGATCCATTTTCTATAGAGCCTATGACTTTACCTTCAACTCATAGACATCATCCAGCCGCTGACCAGCCCATTCATCATACTATCCACTCTCCCTCAACCTCTCATTCCACAACTCCTTCTCTCCCATTCGAAACACCATCACCTAGTCCACCATTAAAGCCAACTCCTCAACTTCCTCCACGACGACAATTACAACGTGAAACGCGACCACCTGCTCATCTTGCTGACTACTATTGTAATTTCTTTTCTTCCAGAACCAACCAGTTCATCTTCAAAGTGTTCTCATCCTCTTAGTTCTATTCTTTTATATAGTCACTTCTCTTTCCCTCACCTTCACTACCTTATGTCTCTCTCCACGGATTCTGAACCAAGTAGCTACTAGGAAGCTAAACATCATGTTTGTTGGCAATAAGCCATGAAAGCTAAGGTAGAGGCATTAGAGTTTAACCATACATGGACCATTGTTGATGTTCCCCCAAATGTCAAACCTATCGGTTGCAAGTGGGTTTACAAGATTAAGCGGCACCTAGATGGTTCAGTGGAAAGGTACAAGGCTCGTTTAGTAGCAAAGGGTTTTGCTCAAACAAAAGGTGTGAATTACTTTAAGACTTTCTCTCCTGTTGTGAAGATGGCCACTGTCCTAGTGGTACTTGCTCTTGCTTCCATTCATCGTTGGACTATACAACAACTCGATGTCAACAATGCCTTCTTACATGGAGACCTCTCAGAAGATGTTTATATGACTGTTCCACTAGGTGTTTCTGCCTCCGGTACACCGAAATGCTGCAAATTGCACAAGTCTCTCTATGGGTTGAAACAATATAACAGAAAATGGTATGAAAAATTATCTATCCCACTTCTCTCTTGTGGGTATCAACAAGCTCAGGCTGATCATAGTTTATTTGTCAAAACTGTTGATTCTAGTTTCACTGCTCTCATTGTCTATGTTGATGACATCATCTTGACTGGTAACTCCACTGATGAGATGGCTCATATTAAGCATGTGCTTCATTCCAATTTTCGTATTAAAGATCTTGACATACTCAAGTATTTCTTGGGTATTGAAGTTGCTCATTCAGAGACTGGTATCTCTATTTGCCAATGCAAATATTGTCTTGATCTCATTCGTGACTAAGGATTGTCAGGCTGCAAGCCTTGCTCTACACCCATAGATAACTCTCTTAGGCTACATCAGGATGATAGTGAATTACTCACTGATGTTCTCTCCTATCGTCAATTGGTTGGCCGTTTGTTATATCTGACCACCACTCGTCCATATATTTCATTTGCAACTTAACAATTAAGCCAATTCATGTCCAAACCCACTCGTTCTCACTTTGTCGCCGCTATGAGAGTCTTAAAGTATCTAAAAGGTCATCTAGGATAAGGATTATTCTTTCCCCGTGATTTTCAAATTCAACTGACTGGCTTCAGTGATGCTGATTGGGGCACATGCATTGATTCACGACGATCCATCACAGGCTACTGTTTCTTTATTAGAAGTTCTCTCATCTCGTGGAAGACAAAGAAGCAGAACACAGTTTCCAAATCTTCTTTTGAAGCAGAATATCGAGCTCTTGCCTCGACCACTTGTGAGTTAGAATGACTTACTTACTCAAAGATTTAAAGGTCCTTTGCTCTTGCCCACCTGCTCTTTATTGTGACAACCAAAGTGCTCTATACATCGCTACCAATCTTGTTTTTCATGACCGAACCAAACATTTATATTGATTGTCATTTGGTTCGAGAAAAGTCTCAAGCTGGCCTGATGCGCTTACTTCTTGTCTCATCTTCCAATCAATTGACTGACATTTTTATTAAAGCTCTACCTCCACGACTTTTGACACTTTCCTATCCAAGCTAAGACTGGTAAACTTATTTGACCCTCCAGCTTGTGGGGGGTAACAAAGACAGAAGAGGCCCACGAGGCCCAAAAGGTCCAAGTCCAACAAAATTAAGGTTCTACAGAATAATAGAACGTTCTAAAATTTGTTTGATGTTTAGGATGCAGTTGTATAAATCATTAATGTGTACTTGACAGTAATCAATGAATAATCTTTTTCGCCATTTTCATTGTGCTTGCTTATCTGTTTCTAATGCACACGGTTGGAAATAACGAAGGTTTGCAACTGCTAAAAATAACAGAAATTTGTAAACCATTAAAAATAGCAGGGGTTTGCAAACCGCTAGAAGTAGCAGTGATTTACAAACCAACAAAAAAAATCCAATCATAAATAACCCAAGGTTAAAACAGTCAAAAATACTAAATATAACTCCGATATGTATAATTTTTCTTATACACTTTCAAAAAGTTTTTAACTTATTATCTCATTAGTATATAATTAAACAATATCTTAGTAACATTTTATTTTTTAACAATAATATTTACATATATTTACAGATAAAAATGATAGATACGAAGCTTCTATCTATTTTTTCCATTAACATTTAATATAACAATGTTTATTTATTTATTTATTAACAATCAATATAACAATGTTACTTAATACATGCATTTAGTAAACCAAACTTTACAACATCTTTTTTCCAAATTTTTCTACATAAACATTCTCATATAAAGAATGTGGAAATCTAACGTTTTCAAAACAAAATAAAGTTTTATTGATTTTTTTCCTTCTAAGTTTAATGTAATAATAAATTAAAAAATATTAAAAATGGTAATGAATACTCTTTCTTTTAAAAAACTTAAAATTTTTCTACAACTATTTTGACCAATCAAATATAGTTTAATCATTTACAATAAAAACAATAATTTTCAAGATTGGTTATCACAAAGAATTATGATTCTCAAATATTAAAAATAAAATAAAATTACACCCTTAAATTTAAACTTTGCACTCTTTTCACCCAATTTTGTATAATTTAACCTAGGACACAAAATATAGTAAAATATTGCAACTCCTGAAATTCATTAATCTAGGTTAGGGAGAAAATATTTTCATAAATAAGTGAAATGAATTATTTAAAAATAAATTGAGATTATTTGGAAATTCTGGTATCATTTGTAGTGTGCAGTGTGATTGGACCTATCCATTTTACACAGGTGGCAGAGAGATGTGGTGTGTCCATGTCTTATTGGATCCAAAAATCCCACAAGGCCACATAACCGACAAGTTCGGCCCACTCGGTTCCTCCAATATTCTACACACAAAATGGAAACCCCAAAACACACTCTCTCCTTATAAACTCTCCCAAACCCAAACTACACACACTCTCACTCGCACACCGCGCCGTATACTTCACACCAAACCAAACCAAACCCACTCTTTCTCTCTCTCCGCCGTCCAACGGCCCTCCCCTCCCTCCGCGGCTCCACCGTGAAACCGCGCTTCCAGCGGAAGACCAGAAGACCGACTGCAGGAGGTGCTTGGTTGCAAATGGCGACCACCGCAAGCCCCGACGTCGCCGACGGCCCTGTCATGAGCCTAATCAACAAGCGAATCCGCGCCTACCGCAAGAAGATGAACCGCATCCACGCCATGGAAGAGTCCCTCGCCCAGGGGAAAACCTTGAACAAGGAGCAGGAAGAGTTTCTCCGCACCAAACCCTCCATTCTCGCCCTCATCGACGAGTTTGAAAAGCTTCGCCAGCCGCTAGCCTCCGCGCTAGCCGAGGAACTCCAGGGAGCAGCGCCCAACGCGCGAGGCGCTGAAGCCCCAACCCAAACCCTAGCTGAAAGCTCCGGCTCATTGGAGCAGGCGCCGCCGCAGCACTCGGAAAACGACGTCGTCGTGGAGGACCTACTCAACCTGCTCTACTTCGGCTCGCTCTTCGATGTCAAGAGCGACTTCGCCTCCACCATGCTCACCCGGACGCACGAGCGCGGCTGCTGCTTGACCTACGACTACGTCACGGACGATGCCACCGATCTGCTCGGCGAGAAGGACTTGGATTCGATCTCCGCGTTGCGCGGCTTGCTCGTCTCTCGGCCTGCGGACTCCAGCTTCTCCCACAAGAACGCGCTGCAGCGCTGCGTGGAGCACGCCAAGCTTTGGCTCGCCAAGTCGGGGCAGCCCATTGGTCCTGATGCTGATGTTACTTGTATGGTTCTGTTCAATTGCTCTGTGCATGTTTGGTGTTTTTTGTGTTGGTTGTTAACTTGTTACTTTTTTTGTCTTTTGGTGTCAATTTCTGTAGATGCTGGATTGCGGGAGAAGTTGAACAAGATAATGTCTTCGGAGTACTTTACTACTACTCCTGAGATGAAGGCCCCGGTTGAAGTTGCTGCGGCTGCTGCTGGGGGGAATTACGTTTCTTTCCATGTGCCCGTGCATGGTTCTGTGGTTCCGGTTGAAGTGGAACAACCTATTTATCAGTCTCAGGAGAAGGTATAATTATAATGTTGATGGATTGGTTGTGTTCTTAAATCTTTTTGTTTGGATGTGTGCAGCTTGCTTTTGAATTCAGCCGAGTTAAGTTCATGGCTTGGATTTTTTGTGATTGTTGGAATAAAAGTTTAAATTTTTTGGACTGCTTTGGTAGTGAGGGTGTCCTAGGTGTCAATATCAATTCAGTTGGTAGGACAAAATGCTGTTTGAAAGTAGTAGAGCTTTTGCTGAAAGGTATTTTTGTTTATGGTTGTACAGGTAAGAGGGGAGGGGGGGGGGTACGAGAGGGATGCTTGATGATTTGTTTGTTGTAATTCTTCTGCTTATACATGTGTTTAGGGCGAAATTATATTAGAATTTCATTCTCTTTATTAGTTTTGAAGAAAACCCTTTAAATTCTTATGTGATGTTGCTGTTTTATTCATGACTTTTGAAAGTGTTGTCAAGAATGCTTATAGATGAATAAGCATGTGCTTCCTTTGCCATACAACTGTTGAGTTCTTCTTAAGAATAAACTGTTGAGTTCTGTGCTAGTGGTGAAGAGTAGAGGTTGGTAAGTTACTCCTTAGCTTCAGATACAATATAATTGCTGCCGGTGGAGGTTTGATATATACTGTACTCTGTGCTTAAGCTATAAAAGGTTATTGAGACACATCAATAATTTGTTTTCTATCATGAATCATACCTTTTTAGGAGTGTATAATTATGCTATAAGTATCAGTGTAATAATCACAATGCAGACTTATGCTATAAATATTTGTGTCAAGTGCAATCTTGAATCAGCACTTGAAATGTTAGGAGACACCTTTTAGAACTTAAAGTACTGTGTAAGTATACACATCTTCAAGTACATTGTTATTATGCATATATTGATTCATTTGAATTTTGTTCTACACAGTAAATCTGCAATATGTGCAGAACAACCACAACGAAAGCCTCATCTCCCTAGGTGAGGAATGCCTGCAAACCTTGGCAAAGTTTTATTAACATTTAGAACCATTATTGTTATAAAGCATGCACAAGAAGAAGCTCTGACTTGTCTTGTTCATGTTGCTTACGGATGTTATTTCATGCAAGCATGTCTAAATATGTTCTGTTTGTGATTTTCTTCGATATGCTGGGAGCTATCTTTTTGGAGTGGACAAAAGTGATTTTCCAGGATTTATTTATTTTTTCCATTAGGTTAGATTGAAGAGACCTTGTTTCAATACTTGTTATTGAGTAATTAAACTTGCATCCATGAATGTTGTCTTTGATTATAGGCTGTTTTTGTTAAAAAGTTGCCGTGGCATATTGTGGTGGCAGATTTTTCGCTTGCTGCCATTTTATGGTGGTGGCATGGTGGCTTTTTGTGTGGTGGGTGCTTTTCATGTAGTGGCCATGGTGAGTGCTTATGTCAGAAATGACAGTACAAAAGATTAAGACAATAAAAGATGAGCTGGTGGAAATCTGAGGAGAGAAAAAAAGAGAATTTGGGCTTTGGGCCATTTCACCTGAGTCCAGTTGTAAATTTAAAATCCCTAAAAACCTGATCCAACTCCAGCTCCAAATTTTAAATACCCTAAAATCCCAATCTAAACCATAGCCCAAACATTAAAAAATTTGACCCCCCCACTCCACATAAAGATTCAAAACCCAAACAGGTTGCAAGCAATGGCCTACCTGGCTCCTCCATGATGACCAACGACCATGTGATTACTAATGATTCCCCTTTAATGTTTGTTTCCATCCTATGGTGCCTGACAACAACAATTTTCAGATTCTACCTTTCTCTAACACCCTTGACCTGTTTCTCACTCCCCATTATTTATCCTATTTTCTTTGATTCAATCTCTCTTCTATGAGTTTGTTCTTGTTTCTCAGTGCCTCAACCTTGCTCTTTTCTGACTTTGGCACCTCTTGACCTCTCTGATTTATCCCCTTTGGTATTCATGACTATTTGGCTCTACCTTTGCATTGCAATTACATACACACCTGCCATGGTTTGCTATAAGCTGCTACATCATATGCCATTTCTATCCGGCAAGGTTTTGGCAGTTTGCCATCAATAACACTAGTTATATATCATGCTTGCAAGTTTTGCTTTAGCATAGGCCTTGTGTCATTACTTTGGTTGACATATTTGAGTTTTTTTTGCCATGGTTGACATCTTATAGTCGGTTACTCGTTCTTTTATATTGAAATCAGAACCATTTTTTTTTGTGTGGGTCTTTTGCTCCATGCTTCCAGGCATTAGCTGTTGTTGTATTTCCTGTTTCTGAGTGTTGGGTTAATGTTGATTTGGTTAAATTTCCTGTCTAAGGGGCTAGTGAAATAATATCAGTGGCACTTATCTGTTTTTGATGCATGTAGCTGTTTTAACTGGCAAATAAATTGCTACCTGGCTATGTCCAAAATGATTTTAGAGGGCTTGAGAGGGAATCCCTCCACTGGAGTGCTAACTGAGAATGACTTACAAAAAATAACTTACTAGGGAATAACTTATAAATTATACAAAGTACGAATAAGTGTGCTTTTTATATGTTTATTGCACTAAAAAGTTGCAAACCACTGTTACTCTGGTTATTTGTGTGTAAATACAGTTTTTTTTACTCTGTTCAACATTTATTTGAATGCTGATGCAGGGTAATTGTGGTGTGCAAAATGTGGTGGGCACCACCCTCTAGTGTAGCGAACTTTTGTTGTTAGTTTGAATACTTGCTCAATATTCTAAAACCAGAGATGGTTAGTGGGAGGACAACTAGTTGTTCCTCTTTCTATTCACATAGAGATATATGTGATTTATCTAATAACAAGTGAATATTACTGATTACCAAGATTTCAACTTGTGTGCAGTTTCATGCCACAAAGGATTAATTTGTGCGGTCAAACTTTCTCGGGCCAAAGTAACACAATTCATCTCTTTTGGAGTTAAAAAATTTTGCTTGGATGTAAGCTCAAAGTTTGATGACAGTTGACTACAGTATACGGATAAATGTGCTTTTATTATTTAACTTCCAGACGATTATCAACAAGAAAGAAATAAAGTTTGATTACTTATCACTGCCTGATGTTTTCGTGTACTGGTCCTTTTGTTTAAATTTAATAATATATTTTAAATTGCACTGTCACTGCAGACTGAAACTCTGCACTGTATTAATTTTCCTTGTTAACCCATGTCATTGCACTGGATAATAATTTTATTGAACAATGATTGCTATAAACTACCAGTCTGGTTCTCTCTTGGTAATGTGAACTCGCAACTAATGCCAGATTTTAGGGGATGAAGAAAATATTTTTGAAGAACTAAGAATAGCTGTTATTAATTAATGATGACTCAGCACATCTGGCATTGAGCTTCTTTCGAGGGCAATACGATTACAACTGATAAATCTCAGTTAACAAATTATTATTCTGATATGCTTAATTCTGTAAACTTCTTTATCTATTTAATCTGCAAGACCCCGTGTCTTTTAAATTTGTAAGTATATTGTAGAAAAAAAAGAAATTTGCTTCAGCTGTTTCTTCAGTATGCTGAACAATTATGTGTAGTTTATTTGGCTTCTGTTACTTGTATGCAATTGTGGGTTGAGCAGTTGTGTCATGTTTATCTGTACCCTAGGTTGGTGAGGGGGCTGATTATTACAAGAGTAGTGTTCTTTGATATGTATTAAAGGCTCCTTGTTAGCAAACTTTTGTGTGCGGAATGATTGTTTTTAAAGGTGTTCGTTAACATGTAGGCCATGCCATTCTTTGGGGTTCAATTCCAAAATTATGGTCTCTCTGGCTCAAGAATTCTGAGGAAGAATGACAATATCTTACACCTTAGTTTGATCAATTCCAAAGTTATGGGACATTGACATCTTGGAAAGAATTTAGTTGTGTTTCTGCACCTTAATCAATTCCAATGTTTGCTTTATCTGTTTGGGGTTTTCATTTGATCTATGAACAATACATCTTAAAAGTTCATTTTTAATGATTTTTTCGATTTTCGGCCCCATAATTTTCAGTTACTCCATTTGAGTAAATACTTTCCATTTTTAGTAGTATCTTCTAACCTTTTCTATAGATAATGTTTATTGGTTATATAAATTGAGTTTCATTTCATCCCTTATAATACACAATATCTGTTTGTTTTAAACATTTTTTCGATGTTACAAATCGCATTGGCTGATTTAGTATTATAATTTCATATCCTCGTTTCCTTAGGAAGTTTTTATCTGTTTGTATATGTAGCTTCATTTCTTTTAAGAATTGCCGCACAAGTGTTTATTTGATAGCAATTTTTAAGCAGTCTAATAATACTCTGTAAAATACTGCTACCCTTTATCCCAGATTTTTTGAAAGTGGCATTTATTATTTATTCCCTTTAATATGATAGCTATAGTACTGATATTAATTCTACATAACTGTCTACTTTTCAAGTTCTCACTGCTTGTTGCTTTGGTAAAGGACATTAACTCATGATTGACTGCCAAAAAATAAATTTTGATACCGCATACTTTATCTTAGAAGTTACATATGCCTTTTTGTAGGATGAAGGAACCACAAATTTCCAAGGACATGGATCTGAAGATGATCAGACTGATCCTGAAGGAGAGCTTCAGAAGGTTCGTATAATTTTGGCTAGATATCTTACTGTCATTGAAGTAGATGTGACGCTGAAGATTTTTCTCACTGCAGGATGAGGTAGAAGCAGAAAATGCAAATGAAGTGGTGTCAGTTCAACACGGACAGACCAACCCACAAGCGGATGCAGAGCACAATGAACGTGATTTCGAGGCAAAGGACCAGCAATCATATCCCAGGAGGGGTTATCAGAACCATAGAGGCGGTCGTGGGGGAGGTGGTCGCAGGGGTTATTCAAATGGGCGTGGAGGTCGAAGTGGTGGTGGCAGAGGAGGAGGCTACCAAAACGGGCGCAATCCATACTACGACCAGCCTGGAAATTATTATCCAAGGAACTACTATAACAACAGAGGAAGAGGAGGCAGAGGTGGTGGGTATTACAACAATCATGGTGCAGGTGGTCAAGTTAATCATGTTGCAGGTGACGTTGGGGTACAATCATGATTAATTATGAGTTGTTTATAGTGCTTATTACTGTCACTAGTTGGTGGTAAACCAATTTTTATTCGCCTGCCATGAAACATGTTTTGAACAATTTTGTTTTGACACTTGACGCGTCGTCTAGATTCCACCATTTTGTAGTCCAGTGGTTAGTGTGGACCTTTGTCCGAAATCTCATAGGAAGAAACTATGCGAATGTCTAATGTTTTCTGGTTCTCTTGTTTAGGCACCTAGATGTTTCCGTTGCATTTAATTATACAGTGGGTTCTACCTCAGGGCACAAATTGCAAAAGCAGTGCTTTGTTAGGCAAGTTCATGGCTTCTTATTTCTTCTCCAACTATTACGTTTTTCTCATGTTAAATGATACATCAAGTACTACACATAATCTATTATTATAATATCATCTAAAATAAAACTTAAGTATTTTTTTTACATCCATAGTTGATATTTTGTCTTCGATAAGTCTATTAGAGATTTATTTTATTTTATTTTTGACTTTATTATAATAAATAATTAAAATTAATATTAATTGAATAATATTAATGTATTATAATAAATTAATATATACTAACAAATGAGATTATGTTTTTTGCCTTTTTTCTTCATTTAAACAGTTTATTTGTGTGTTCAATTTTATCTCGTTTTTTTCCTTTATTTATTTTAATTTGTCACCTTTCAAAGTCTAACATTGATTCCATTTGTGAGGTATTTTAATTAAAATCACACCAAAAGATTATTTTCAAGAATTGATTGAGGGTAGTTCGGCGCTTGTAGCCTAAAGCTTTTGCTTCAGTATTTATTATTTGGTTTGTCTTATTTAGTGGCAGTGATAAAAATATCCTTTGTTTATACGATTAGTAATGGGTGGTTGAAATATGCATTTTAGTAATGGGTGGTTGAAATATGCATTATTGTTTTTTTTTAAATTATAATTTCTTTAAAATTCTGTTTTTATGCTTTAATTATTGTTTATTGGGTCTATAATTCAATCTAGTTAGATTGGATTTAGGGTTGAGGGTTTAGTTAGATTAGATTTAGGGTTGAGGGTTTAGATTGGATTAAGTTTAATATTTGATTACTTGAAATTCAACTTATATGAATTTGGTGCTAAGCTTAATGAGTAATTTGGGACTTGTTTTTATATTTATTTTACAGATTTCCTTTTGTATTTATTTTACACTCACTCACAATTGGTACAGTTATAAACAAATTTAAAAGTTGTTGTAAAGTTGTGGATTTTATTTTTTTCATGTGTATTTTTTTTTTCAATCCCAACATTAAACAAACAAATTTAATTTAATTAAATTTAATCATTCTTATAATACCTGTGTCTTCTTGTTACTTCGTAATAAGAATACACTAATGCAATAGAGAGAGTCTTCCTTTTTACCGATCATTACATAGTAAAATAATAAAGAACAACAAAACTAAAAATAAGACATAAAAGAAACGACCAAAAACAAATGAGAGCAGATGATCGAAACCAAATAGAAACATAAAAGTGGGATAGCTATGTACGATGGAGCACAACATGTAATGACACAAGTGAGGCAACATAAAAGAGACACAAACTGAGTCGAACATGAACACAAATTGGGTATAATATTATCTAACAATTGTTCATGTGCTTGATTCTATGAACAAGTTGAATTTTGTTAACTACTTTGTTGACTATGTATTTAAATATCATCAGTCTAGTTAATTGAAGTCAAAATTGTTGTGATCCTTAAAACTTCTTTATGAACAATATCTATATTGAAAAAGATATCCAAAGTAGCCAACAAAAATCATAGTTAGATAATAATCTTTATGGTATGAATTTCTATTTAAAAGTAATTGAATGTGAATTATATGAGAGCTTGACAAATATATGAAAGAAAATCATAAACCTTACAAAGAGTAATTTGAGCTAGATATTTTAAATTGGTTGAAAGTAAACTTAACTAGGTGTCGCGAACCTTACATCAAGTCATTTGAGCTTTGACGTTTTAAATTATTGAAAATAAACTCAACTAGTATCCTCTCTCTCTCTCTCTCTATACATACATATACATATATATATATATATATATATATATATATATATATATATATATATATATATATATATATATATATATATATATATATATATATATATATATATTTATATATTGGTATATTATACTTAGCCAAATAAAAACATGTAATAAACTATTCAAAACAAAAGTGAAAATCATAATGTTGTTGAAATCAATGTATGAAATACTCTGTTGTTTACAATGCTTTTAAAAAGAAAAAGAAAATCAAAAAATGAAATGAGATTTATTGATATGAAATGCCTTCTCATTCAATGTACTAGTTACAACATTTTTTTTTTTTTTTGTCTCAGTCAACATTTAGTAATAGTGTATAGTGTGTAACATTTGGTAGAATTGTCAAAAGAGACTATGGCCTGACCACATGTTGCCTAATCCAACGATATTGATATGATTGTCCACAAGTTGATGGAGTTAAACAGATTGAATTACTTAATTTTAAAAAAATACAAATTTTTAATTTATTTTTTTTCTTTAAAATACTTTTTGTAATGTGAAAATTGGAACAAATTCTAAATTACTGGAATAACCATGACAAGAAAAATAATCAAAATATAATCTAAAATCACAAAAATAAAATTTACTATCCAATATAAAATAATTGATATCTCCTGCGGTTGGCAGTGGTATGTGTGAAGGCTCAAGGTGGAAAATAAAAAACTCCAAAGTAAAGGGTGAAAAAGAAAAACTATGAATAGAGATTTTGATTTTGAGAGAAAAGAAGTGAAAGAAAAAGAGAGTTGGAGAGAAAAACGAGAACTCGTGAGTCAGTTATATTTCTCGTGTCCCCTTTTCTTATTCATTCATGTTGAGCATTAGTTGGACTATAGTAAAGTTTTCTTTTTAATTTCTTTTATCACGGATTGATGAGTCAACTCAAGTCATTCGAGGGTCAATATGAATGAGATGAATTTTAATTGAGTAAATTTTAATATGTACCAAATCTGCTAGTTTGTTTAGTTCAACCAAACTCAAATCCTTAATGGACCGACCGAGTTAATTCATGGTCTTTTAGGTCACTTTGATAAGTCTAGTATTTGTTAATAGGTATAGTAATTTAAAACAAGTGTTGTTTTAACAAAATATTCAAAGCAAAGCTAAGCTTTTTATTTTCAAAACTCCACTTTAGTACCATCTATAATATTTTAAAATGATTAATCTTAAAGAATTCAAATCAGTTTAATATTATATAAAAAGTTCAATTAAGTTTTATAAATTTGAAGTAAATAAGTTTGGGACGATTATTTATAGTTTGGATCAATTTGAACTTTTTTCATGTATGGTTTTTTATTATGGTACCTCATGTTAATGAATATTTATTTTATAATATGATTTTTAGTCTTTAAGTAATAATTAAGATTTTTTTTTATAAATAAAATTTTAAATAGATAGAAATTTGAAAATTCATAAATAAAAGATAGACATCATTCTTCATTTTATTCAAAATTGTTTTAAAACTATTTTATGAGAACAAATACATGTTAGGAAAGAAAGAAGGGTGTGAATTTGCACAGATGCTATGCTTTTGGAACCAGTGATTAATTGATTAATTCAAATAATCTTTCTTATTTTCTTATTTTGTAGAGAAATGAGAAAAAATCACTTGTAAATGAGTGTTGTAAAATAGATAAATATATTATAATTGTGAGGAGAAAGTTAGATAAAGAGTAAGATGGATTAACTAGATTGAGTTTTAAGCAAATCATTTCTATTAAAGTTTTAATTTTTTTTTCTTTTTCGGTGGTTTTTATTAAGTGGAGATAATGTTGGTATATGATTTAATCTTTGAAAGTTTATCTAGATTGTTATTGAGTTTCTGAAAGTAAGAAAAGTTTAGACATGCTACATCCCAAATAAAGAGTGTTAATATAAATTTTTATTCAATGATTTGGTTTTTTAAAATGGTAGAGTATATATTAGTTGACATGTTAGATAATACATATAAAATATGTTATATGTATATCTTGAGTATGCTTTTGAATATCATAAAGTATACACGTTAAAAGTGAATGAGAAGTTAAAAATAAGAAAAAAAGATGTATCTTGGTACAACTGGAATGCATATGGATGGATTACTTTTAGTGTTTCTTCTTTATTTTCTAGAATACGTGCTGGGGGCTAAATATTACTTAAATAGCATCTTATTGCTCAAGTGATAGTAATAATTACACTCATTGTTCACAATAGCTCAAAAGTGTGGGTATTCAAGTGATGAAGCATCTAGCTTAAGTGAAAGATTGTAGTTTGAGCACGAGACATGTTAAGAAAACTCTAGATGATGGCTTAAGCGAGATAATGATCACTCAGGTGAGGTTGATGACAATGTATATAAATTTTGGAACTGAGTAATGCATATACATAAAGACACTTATGGAGTTAAAGTGTTGCTCAAGCATCAATGTAGTGATGAATGATGTTTTGGAACTTTCTTTTTTAAGAAATCTAACAAGTGTGCATGCTCAAGCATTATTGAACCATTATCACACTCAAATATGAACCATAAGGACTCAATTATAGAAAGTGAGAACATTCAAGTGAGATGAACTTGCTCAAACAACATCTTTTTGTGAGAATATATATATATATATATATATATATATATATATATATATATATATATATATATATATATATATATATATATATATATATATATGAGTTGCTATGCATGTTTTGCAATAAGATTTACTGATAATTATGATTATTTATTAATAAAAATAACTATATGTAATATTATGCATATTGGTATGTATATGATGAGTATAATAGTATGTATGTATAAATGACAATTATCTATATATTATGTGGATATTAGCCTATGTGGAAAGATATTAAGTATGTTAGCTCATTGAGTAGATGAAATATCTTGAATTCAATAATGATTTGATCAATTAGATTAAAAAATCAAGTGGTGAGAAGCTAAAAGAAATTTATATATTAAACTTAGAAAAATAAGTGTGTGGATTATTCTACTTTAAGACAAATGTTAGTATCTAGTAAGTCATTTTTAATATATTGAGTCTTTCAAAAGACATCTAGTGATCATTTCCTTGCATATTGATGATACACCTTTTTACTAATATTCTTAGAAAAAAAAAAAAATAAACAAGTTGACCATTGAATTGGAAAAATCCCTAAATGAAAAATGTAGATTAACTAGTTGAAAACGAATAAAATAAAAGTAACTGTTATGTTATCCCAAATAAAGAAAATATTTTAATCATTCAATAAAGTAAATTATTTTAATAAAAACTCGACTAAAAACATTTTATTAGATAATTAAAATTTAATTAACTTAGATTACGATCATCATACAATAATTTTTTAATTTTCTTATGAAAAAATAAAATCAATACGGCACAAGGGTTTCCAACCGAGAGTCACAACAAGTGGATATAAAAGTTAATTGTGGTTTATTAATATGCTACAAATCATAAATACTGGATAACCAAAACTATACTTTGGTGTATTCATAAGCTACAAATCATAAATACTGATAACAAATACTATGCCTATAAGGAAAGGCATAACTTAGTCCCTACCAAACATATCTACCTTTCGTTTTCCCCAACCCTACTCGCGACAAGCATGGAATGCGAAACATCACAACCATATGTGTAGCACTCACCATCAAACAACACTTCATGTATACAACAAAGCCATAAATGATAAATCAGATCTCAGCTTGTTTTGCATGTCATTAATCCTACCACCCTTCCATCACACACAACCTTTGATTACCATTCATCATATCAACATTGGCAAAAACATGTTGCAACATCATACAATAGTGTGATTGATAGAGAAAGTTGATCTTTAAGACTTACTCCATTGTCATTTGAGGAAAGATATAGTTGTATACTCCATTATTTTATATACCTCACTTATTCATGGCGTGTTCAACAATCATTTTCTTTGTTATATTATTTTTATAGCCTTAATGGATAACTACACATCTATGATTGGTTGTTTACCATTGTGTTTGTAATATTATTGCTTTCTTGTTCAAAACTTTCAATGTATAGTTTTAGAAAGTTTTATGTTATGAGTTTGTGGGGATAGTGATCTCCAAGGTTTTGTTTGGTTGAGAGAGTGGATTTGAAGAGAATTGAGTGGATTGTGTGTAGATGAGAGAGTTGTTTGGATTAATGGATGGATGGTACCATTTAAAGGGATTTGAGAGAATAGGTTATGAAAATTAAGGAATGATTTGATAGATGTTATAGATTTGTTTTTTATTTTTTTAATTGATATATTTATGAAATTACTAACTAATCATTGTGAAATAAGATGTTAAAAAAATAAAATGAATTGGATTAAATTAATTTTAATATAAAAAACATTACTAAAATTATTTAAAACATATCTTCTAAATTATTTAAAATTAAACATAAATCTTAAATAATGCAATAAAATCACAAATTTATTATTCTATTAAAATATGCAATTTAGTCTAAATCATAATTAATTGAAATCCGTAAAAAAAATTTTCCTACAATCTAAACTACTTTTTTTTATTGAAATTTACTACTATTTTTGTAAGTATAAATTATTTTTATATTTTACTTAAATTGAAACTTTTAAAATTATTACTATAAATAAAAATAGTTTGCAATCTGTATTTCTTGGATACCGGTACATATTAATAATAATTGTAAATGTTTTTTTAAATTTACCTTTTTATTAATTCTCTTACTTAAAAAAGTTAAATATTTTTTTACTATATTTTTAAGAGATTAAATACGAATTTTTTGAATTTTTATTTTATTTTTCTATAAAAATATTAATAATTTATAATAAAAAGTATATAAACAGTCTACTTAAATTGACTAAAACAAATAAAAGATGTACTTAAATTTGAAATAAAGAATATTAATAGATAACATTTAATTAAAAGTAATTATTCAAAATTAAATACTCTTATTAACATATATATGATTACCATTAAATGTTATATTTGATATTTGTTTACTTTTAATCATTTTGTAATTAATTGTTCTTAAAATAATGATTAGTAAAAATATAAATAATATTTTGTATTTTTTTATTAAATACCTTTTGTTTTAGTCATGTATCAATACTTCAAAATACTCTGCAACATCTATTCTATTTCAAAGTCATCACCCACTTATAAGGGTAGTTCGTAATTTCTCCCTCATTTACAAGAGTTATTTCGTAATTTTTAATTTCATCCCTTTAAATCTCTTCACATGAAGGAAGATTTCATCCTGCAAATCTCCGTTATCCATCCTTTCAAATTAGGTCAACCAAACCGTTTTCATCCACTCAAAAGATTTCATCTTGCAAATCTCCATTATCTATCCTTTCAAATTAGGTCAACCAAACCGTCTTCATCCACTCAAATTCATCTTCTTGAACATTAAATTCTCTCAAATTAGTCCAACCAAATAACCCCAAATGATTTATTAGATCCATTTTATTTGATATTAAGAAAGGATGGCGATTAAATTTTTACGTGTATTTATAATAAGATTGGAACACTTTATAAGTAATCCTATTTATTATATTGATGACCTATTTATTATATTCATGATCGTTAAAAAGAAAAATGATTCATATTTATTATATTCATGGCCTATTTATTATATTCATGGCCGTTAAAAAAGAAAATGATTGATTATTTAGGCCTGGGAATGCTATTGAATTCCTTGTGTTATTATTTTTTTGATCTTTTTCATTTCCCTCATTCCCCGGTTTGGTTAGTTTTAGAGTTGAACCTTTGTTGTTGATATTACCTCAACTTAACAAGAGGGAATATTTACTAATTTATGAACTCCAAGCACTACTTCAATGGGAGGCTATTAATAAAATCTACATAAAAGACTAGTGGTGAATAAAATTAAAAGATGCTACAAACTTCCATCAATTGAATTAATACCAACCCTTGTTTATAGACGAGCATCTTAGTCTTTGATTTCTATTCTGTTGCTGTATTCACTTTACTGAGTTACTTTTATTTGATGCTAATAAGGATTGGCTCATGTCACAAACAAACAATATTGTCAAAATGACTTTACCTTGATTGTGTTATTTGCTATCCAGAACCATTCTTCTAATGTTCTCCTCATGTTTCAGATTCTGACCTTGAAGTTAGATAAATTTCATGTGCTTCACTTAACACATTTCATGACCTTGAAGTTAGCAATATCTTATTTTCCATATTTTTAACACATTTTTATCATTGACCAAAACTTGTTAAATATTATAGTTTCTCTTTTGCATGTTTCTCATTTTATGAATTTTTCTTATAACAGTTTTTAGCTTTTCATAATTTTTAATCAATAATATACTGTTATTTTGTTTTTTGTATTACTAGTATAGTACCCCTCTCAAGAAAAAAGCGTCATTTCATTTTAAACTGATTTACTTTATTCCTTTCCACTGTCATTTTAAAGGTACGATATTTTATTTTAAGAATGATATTCCGAGATTACGAAACAGAACATATTCCATAATGGTTTTCAACCTCAGTTTCAGCGTGCTCTAATCAATGTGATTAAAATGTTAAATCAAAATATTTAAGTTAATTAATGGAGCTGTAGTTTGATATAATATTATCTTACATATTAATTATAATGAGAATAGCATGCTCAAATTGAAATATATATATATAGCAACTTGAATTATATGTATACTCCCTCCAAACTCACACATAAACAATTTTCGTATATTTTAATACACAATTAAAATATACGTTCATGAAAACAATTTGTATATTTTAATCAGAATTTAAATATAGTGATATCATATTATATATGAAAAAATTATATTGAAGATATTAGTAATTAGTTTTATCAACGAGATAACTCATACTAATTATAATTAAAAAATTAGAACAACCAAACAGAATTTTAAACATGCCCTATATATCTAATCAAAATCTAAATTCCTCTAATCATCCTTAGGTGGAGCCATGTGCAGCCCTAATTAGTTGCTAATAGGAGATATCAAGAATATTTGGTGACTACTTTAACAAGAACGGTGTAGTAGTGGTTGATACATTTTTACTTTACTTTAAATATTTTTTTATTCATTGGTCTATATCAAAAGTTTAATTTCATTTACAATATTCTCTTATTCACTTTTCAGATTAAAAGCAAAGAAAATAACGTGAAATAAATAAACAGAATTTTATCTAATTTAAGTAAACTTTTCCTAATTAATTTCTATAATTAAAAGCTCATTTTTTTTATCAACAGGATGTTTTAATCGTGCCCAATTAAATTCAAAGGGAAGATGAAAAAAAAAATTCTACCTAAACTAGAATCACAGTTTTATTAAAGGGATGGAACTATTGACTGGAATTAGATCCTATGATGATATAAACAGCATAAATCCACCAACAAGAGTTCACATATAATATAATCCACTTTTACATGCAGAAATGTCAATGCATCCTTCGTCATTTATTGATTCACCCTGAACTTTTGTTTTTAAACCATCTTCGTTTTCTTCTAATAAGAAAGTTTTTTCTTTTTTAAAATATTCACTCGTGACACTCTCATCACACAGTTGCATCTTTAATCAATTGCTTCCAACTTCTTTTGTTAGGATCCTACTTTCGTTTTTAGTTAATTAGACAACTTCATTTAGTGATGTTGATCAACGTATTCCATAAAAAAAAAAAAAAAAAAAATATTGTTAGAGATTCAAGAAAATACGTATAAATTGATGTGTGAAACGAAAAAACACAATAATACAAAATCTTGAAGTTAGATGTATCAAAATTTATGTCAAATAACAAAGGTGAAATGATGGTGACGACACTTCAAGGAAATTTGTTTCCTTATTGAAAAAAAAAGAAGAAGTTAAGAATAAATAAGACCGGGGAGACTTGTTAAAAAAATTATCAAGTCAGAATTTATATCTCTTCATTCTTACTTGTGTTTGAATAAAAAAATTGTAATTTTTTTAAAAATTTAAAATATATTAAATTTGAATTACTTTTATTCTAAAATGTTTATTTTCTAAATTTTTTGAATAAAATAATTTAAATTTATTAAATTTTATTTTTCTTTTATATAAAATATTTTAATCACCATGTAAAAATTATTATCACACAACATTAAATAATCTTTACATGTATTAACAACAAATAATCACTATAAAATTCAATAAAAAGAGTAGTTTACATGCACTAAAATATAACTTCACTAACAATGGCTAATAAAACAATAACAAACGTCAACTAAAAACAAAAGTCATGAACTACGAAATAATTCTAACGATGTCTACAAAATAATGCATATCAATAATTATTAATAAATCCTGACTTATATTAGTTGAAAAATAATCTTATTGGTATCACTAAAAAACATGATTAACATCGATTGAAAAATAATTCCATCAATATTAATTAAGAAAATTCCTATTAAAATTAGTCAAAAAAAATAAAAATCTTAACGTATATTTTTTATTGATGGTTGGTCGAAAAATAATCTAAACTGAAAATAAAAATAATTCTAATTTATGTGAATTGAAAAGTTGTGTTTAACATATAGTAATTGATTTTGAAAAAATTCATAACTAACATCATCTAAAAAATAACATTGAAATATATAAAAAAATGAAAGTTTGACAATGTTGACTAAAAAAATAATCAAAATCAAAATTTTTCGACATTATAAATAAATTTCAAGTCATGGATGACTTCACCTTAGTTGAACCAATTATGCTTGGACCAATTACTTATATCTCAACCATTTTTTTTTTTAACAGTCAAAACTAAATATATAAATATAAGATATTTAAGAAGTACTTCAACACTTATATCTCAACTAATAGGGTGTTAGGAATGAGAATATAAATATAAAATACATAAATTTGAGAGAGAAAATAATATAAAGAAATCCAAATTCTTACATTTTAATTAAATTTTGAAATTATTTAATTTTAAGTTATCAAAATTACTGAATTCCTAAAATTTTAACGTCTTTGGATTTCTTACCTGAATAACATATTCTTTTATAGAACAATTCAAATTTCTTATAAAATAATTATTTTTAATTTTTTTCATCTAAATACATTATTTGAGTTTCAAATTTTAATGCGAGTAAATTTTCTACATGATAAAGACGTAAAAGACTTTCTTTAGTGATATTATATCCGAGTCATAATTTAAAAGCCAAGTAAACATTGAATGGCAATAAAATTTGATTCTTTCATGAAATCATATTGGGAGTCATAATTTTGATTCACGAATGCAAATGAATAGAGTAAAGGAAGTTGGCAATAGTTAAAGGTAGTTTCAGATGTTATTATTTGTCTTTGTAACCAATATACACAACTAATCATCTTATAACCCACACCTAAAACACGGTTTTGAAACTCAAACTCACTCGAAAAAACCTTTGTAGGCTTTGTTTCAGTTCCTTCAATCTTCAACCTCCAAGAGTTTTTCTAAATGAATTTTTCTCATTAAATGGCCCTAAGGATAGCTTTGAGAGACTCATATATAAAATAAGGACAATAGGTGATGAGTATATACGATGAAGATAAAAGATAAAGATGTTATTAGTTTACACAAATAACTGTTTAGTTTATTTATTTTTCATTTTTTACTCACTATATATAAGAATTATCTTTTTTTTTTATTTATAAAATAAATAAGACTAGAGAGTGTAGACATCGGGAGAGAAAATAATAAGGAGTAATTAAAATATTAAGACATCAAAGTTTTGTAATTGAAAGAGTTTTTTCTTATTAATTTTTTCTAAAAATTTGTAATCTAATTTAAGATAATAAATAAATATTGAGATATTCAACGAGCGTAGATAAAAATGATCAAACATACTAAAAATTTTAATATATCAATATTTATATATTGTGATATTAATTGTTATATCTCTGTCGTTACAAAAGGAAGAAGTTTGTTATATAATATTAAACAAAATTCTAATTTACTGATAAATTTTACATACAAAAATATATGTTTCATCTCTTACAATATATTATTAATAATTCTAATAACTTCAAAAATGATAATTCTGATAATAATAAAATTAACACTAAAAAATAAAAACAATAGTTTGGTACTTGTCTAGAGATTTTTACTATATTTTTTTTCAGTGTAATATATGTATATATACACACACTGAAATTTACCAATGTTTACATAATTATCTAAATTGTCATAACTATTCACGTTTCTTTTGTAATGAATAATCAATTTTAATCTACATTCCTATATATATATATATATTGTTTTGAACATTTTATTTATTAATTAAATGTTGTTTTGAACATTTCTTACGCATGTATTTGAACGTATAGCTACAAATATTTAAGGCACTATTTCATTTTAATACGTATTTCTTATCTCTCTTTTTGTTTATTTTGAAATATCTACAATATAGTTGTTTATAAATAATGTTGTTTAACTAAAATTGTCACCGGAAAAAATAGTACTAGATTGCTTATATAACTAATATTTTTAAGAAAAAAATTGAATAAAAATTAATGAAAAAATGTTTGAAATATTAATTAGAAGAATGATTCTTTTCTTGTCCTTATGAACCAACAACTCACTTTTCTTTTTGATGTTGGGTTATTGGTGAGCTAAATGTGGCAAGTAGAAGAACCGTTGTTTTTGTAAGCGTAGTACATAATTATTAGGCTGACCCACGCAACATAACAAGCTCGGTATAAGAATTTTGTCACTTTCTTATATTATGTGTATAAATATATATAATATAAGGTTGAGAAGATAAATGATTATGTATTATAAACGCGTGACTGCTCTTAGTTACTAGTTCAAGATCCACGTTGATTAAAAATAAAATACAATTATAATAAATAAATAAGTATAATTTCATTTTAGATATTGATTCTATGAAAATTAAATTTAAAAGTTCACTTTCCACGTGTTAAAGTTTATTCTAATTAGATTTTGTTATTATAGACCACTTCAACTTGTGTAAACAAAAATGGAATATAAATAGATTTGAAGTTCTTTTTTACTTTTTGTTCTTTGTTCTTTACTTTCACACCACTCACTCGAGAGCATTTTTAGGTAATTTCTGCGGCCCCAGTTAATTAATTATTTAACTAAATTTTGGTTTCGGAATCGTAATTTTTAAACCTTGTGGTGAACATCACGCTTTCATTTTAAAGGTAAAGGATAAACAGAAAAACAACCTGGTACTAAAATTCGAATATTGATTTTTCAAAATTGTTTTACACCAGCTTGAAAATGAGGGGGTAAAAGTAGAACCAAACTTTAAATTTCACGTGTTAGAGAAAATAAAGCTTAAATTTAACTGATATATTATCTGATTACATTTTTATTTATCAAATTCATTTTACTTCTTTGAAGTTGACACTCACTTTAAAGAGTAAAATGGGGAATTATAATCAATAATTATGAAGCAAGTGTTTGAAGTTACAATTAAATGGATGCATATAATAATAATAATAATAATAATAATAATAATAATAATAATAATAATAATAATAATAAATGGTGTAGTTATTTAAAAAATTTAAGAGTTGATTTTTTTACTTAATGCCTCTAACTTGTTTCATTTTAAACGAAGCAAATCCTTATTAAATATATTCTTAAAATATTTTTAAGTTTATCAATTTTATATCTAATAGTATCAGAAGACGAAACAAGAAATATGACTAAACATAGAAATCACATAGAGATTTTTTTTAAAGATAAGATGCAATATATTGTATTTTTTTTTACACAAACTTAAACGTTTAATATTATGGTTATAAAGTATGAGTTTGCTTTATAAACACATTTAAATTTTTCGATTTAGGCATTAGTAACAGTTAAAGAATTAAAAATATAAATTTATTAAAAAGTGTTAGAACATTTATTTTGATAAGTCCATTATTTTTTCCTTGTTTGAATGATAAATATTTCTAAGATCAGGAAACTTCAATCAAATTTAAGTTTAAATTGAAGTACTGATATAAGTTATCTTTTAAATTAGGTTCATAGAAATTAACTATATATTAACATATATTTTTGCATTTTGAATAAAGATGTTTAACTTTTAACTCCTTAATTGTTAACTCTAACCATGGTATAAACAACTAGGCATCCTTTAATAGCTCTTCAATTGAAAGAATGTGATTCTTTATTTTGTCTGCTGACTCGTATGCTTACAAAATGATAATTAATAATATTTCCCCACCACTATACTTCGTTGCTCTATATAAGCTTCAAATGTCAAAGACCTAAGTTCTAACAATTAACACACGAACTTCACTCATAATAAACATTCCTTCTCAAATCTCAAATCAATTTTGCTTTTTCATCCCACAAAACTGCATTTAGCACCATGGGAGCCAACTTTTCCACTTTTGAGTTAGTGCAAAAATCATCATACTCATCATCGCTGATCCTGACCTTCCATTCCACTGCTAAATGGAAGGCACACTTCAATGCCTCCAAAGAAACAAACAAGCTGGTAAGTTTCATATAAAACGAGCTAAAACTTCCTTAATTATGGGTTAATTTCATGAGACAACTAATTAATGTGTTTTTTTAATTTATTAAAGTTGGTCATCGACTTCACTGCTACGTGGTGTGGACCTTGCAAAAGCATGGACCCAGTAATACAAGAATTTGCTGCCAAATACACAGACGTGGAGTTCATTAAGATTGATGTGGATGAGTTAATGGTATGATGCACATAATTTCTTTCATAATATATACCTTCATCTGAATGTAATTACTTACAAAATTTACTTTTCGTTGACAATATATAACACTCTTATTTTACATCATAATCTATGAATACATAATAATATAATAGAAAATTGCTATATGTGGATAGATATATGAAGCATTTTGTTTAACAGAAACATGTTTCTGATATATTGATAGAAATATATGTATATAAATGAAAACAGGAGGTGGCACAGGCTTTCCAGGTGCAAACAATGCCAACATTTATACTAATAAAGAAAGGGAAAGTAGTGGAAAAGGTGGTGGGAGCCAAAAAGGAGGAGCTGCAGAAGCTCATTGAGAAACGCAGGAATTGAAGACTGCATGCATCATCTACTTGGAATAACTATCTATATATATATATATATATATATATATATATATATATATATATATAGAGAGAGAGAGAGAGAGAGAGAGAGAGAGAGAGAGAGAGAGAGAGAGAGAGGTATCAGGTGTTGCTGTCTGCCATGAGCATGACAATGTAATATGTAAAATCTAGCTGTAGCAGATGTCCTGTATGCATGCATGCTTATTTTAATTCCAGTATGTTGTATCTTGTTATATATGTGTAAAGGGTTCTTTATGTTTAAGTTATATTTGTTACTATAAACTCCTCCAGATAAAAAATTACAAATAAATGATTTTTCTAAAAACTAAAATTAGTTTATATCTACCTTAATTTGTAAAAAAGAGTTATATTAAACTTTTCAAAAATCAAATTAAAGTTCATTTATAAGCATATTTTAATTTATGTGATATTCAATCAAAATTATTTTTTTTACACATAAATGATTATTTTTTTTATAGATTTGATTATGCTTTTTGGTCTCACTAAATTTTAAATACGTCAGTTGAGTTTCTTAAGTATCACAAATGTTTTTAGAATGATTCCAATTATTTTGCTTGATTCCTTCAAATATTTGTAATTGCAATTCTTTTATTAACTAGAATTTGCTTATATATGACATTGACCTATGATAAATTTATGAAATTAAAATCTTACAATTATGATATATATAAAACTTGAAAGATACTAAAATCTCAAATTTGTAATAGGTTAAGGATATAATTAATAATATTGGAATTTGAGGGATAAAAATCTATTAGTATGCTTGGAAAACCAAAAATGCAATTAACCCTATTGTATAAGAAATGGGTGTGTGTGTCTATATATCTATATATATGTCTATGTATTAACTATTCATTAATTTAAATTTTGTATTTCGTTAACTAGGTTAAAATTGACATATTTATATTAAAAGGCTGTGTTATTCCCCTCTTACGAGTTCGATTCAAATTTAAATAAATGATTCAATAAAAAATGTAAGATGAAGTAAAAACAAAAATAAACCAGTCCCATTCATCCTTTATACAGCACATTATTTTTTATGTTAGTCACCCCACTTTTGGAGCTTCATTTTAGCCACATTATTCAGTATTACTATTACCTCAACACATCCCACTTCAGGAAGATCAAATGCATTCATGCTCAAGTCCCTTTCTTTTTCTGTCATTCAAATTTTCATAAATTAATCATCACCTTACTGCTACACACCAACATCAAGTAGGTTCGGTGCATAAGATGTGTAGATTTCAGGTAAAGATAAGGGGCAACGTATTGTCACAGAGATGCCTTACAATTATGGTTGTTTTTTATTTCACCAAAGTCCCCTGTTCACCGTATTTGGTGAAGGAAAGTGTTATTTAAACATTCTTCTTTTAGAATAAAGGTATTTTGACATTCAATAAATTATTACGCTTGGTTTATATTTACTTTTTTTATTTTTATATTCTTTTTTATAAATACAAAATTTGTTTTTTTATAATCATATTATCTTTTAAAATGAATTGTGAAATGCTTAATAGAGTTGTTAAAAACCATTTCTCTTTCTTTTTTCAGGGTTATATATTCTCTTCTACTGCTTTTATGACCAAGGAAAATCAAAACATACTAGTGAATTCTAGGTTGCTGCAACTATAGTAAGATGTACATATTTGACATCGTTATCATAAAGGAGTCATTGTTGGATAGGTGATAATACGTGACTAAAAGGGTATAACCATTTATATACTTTACACTATCTCATCTATAATATCTTTTACCTAGTTCACACATATATTTCAAAAGTTAAACATTTAGTTAGTAACATTACACGTGCTAATAATTTGGCAAATTTCCCATATTAGTGTAATTTTCTTTAGAAATTCCCAAAATGGTGTATTTTTTTAATTTTATTTCCGGATATGGGTAAATCGTACAGAGATTGCACGATATCATTATGAATAAATCGTTCTATTATTGCACGATTTAATTCAAGATATATGAAATCCTGAGAAGATAACACAATTTAGTTAAAGTAATGAAATTCTTGAATAAATGTACCATTTTAATTAACTAATTAATTGATTAATTGAGATCAGTAGGCTACTGCAAGAGTTTAGGGTAATTAATTCTCCCACCTTTCCTCTCCTATTTGTCATGATGTTGTATTGGGTTGTGCATATAAAATTAAATTAGAATTAATGCATAGTAATAAAACTGTTTTGTAAATTTTGATGAAAATAAAAATGTAGTCATTAAAATTAATTAATTGTCATTTAAGTAATTAAAATAAATGTGAAATTAATTTGAATGGAAGAATATGAAGAAAAGTTACCCGTTTTGAATGGTTTATATATAGAGAAAATGTAAATTATTTGAATTGATTATTTATATTTTTTTCTTTTTTAAAACTACTCGTGCTTTTTTTTTCTTTTATAAAAATAACCATTGTTATAATTTTATAAAAATTCTCAAAGTACTTCCGCTTTTTTCTTTTCTTTTATAAACATTCCCAAACTTATTTAAATTTTTCTTCTTCTTAAAACTATTTCCAGTTTGATTTTTTTTCTTTTATAAAAATAACCATTGCTATAATTTCTTTTAAATATAATTTTTTTAAAAGTAGACTATGTATAGATTACTTTAAAGTACATAAACAATCTTCATATTCTTCCATTCAAATTAATTTCACATTTATTTTAATTACTTAAATGATAATTAATTAACTTCAATCACTACATTTTCATTTTCATCAAAATTTTCAAAACCATTATCACTATGCATTAATTCTAATTTAATTTTATATGCACAACCCAATACAACATTGAAAAATAGGAGAGGAAAGGTTGGAGAATTAATCACCCTAAACTCTTGCAGTAGCCTACCAATTTCAATTAATCAATTAATTAGTTAATTAAAACCGTATATTTATTCCACAATTTCATTCCTTTAACTAGATTGTGTTATCTTCTCACAGATTTCATATATCTTAAATTAAATTGTGTAATAATAGAACGATTTATTTACAATTATGTCGTGCAATCTCTACACTATTTACCTATATTTGGAAATAAAATAAAAAATACACCATTTTGGGAATTTCAAAAAAAAAATTACACTAATTTGGGAAATTTGCCTAATAATTTGTTTCTTTAACTATTCTTAAAATTATTGGAACTCATGGTTTTACTCTTTTTACTTAATCACTTAATTAAGTGTAGTGTTTAATTTGTTATACTATAGCATTTATTGTTCATTAATTACAAGATTATAAAATATTGAAGGATATTTTAATAAAAAATAGTTAATACAATAAACAATTTGAAAGGAATCTTCTAAAATGGGCAAACAAATTTCAACAAAGTGCCGTTATATGCGTATAAAAATAACAAAAAGTGTCATACATAGGTAATAGTAGATGTTAACTTAATTTATTTTAAACAATTTGTTATCTCAAAAATTAAATTCTAGTTTGAAAATATTTTTATTAAATAAAATAAGATCATACAAATAAATTAACATTTTCACGTGTTATTCCCTTTATATAAATTTCATTTTTCATATTTTTTATTTTTTTATCCTCCATATATTTAGTAAAATAAGCCCTTAAATGACTTTTTTTAATTAAAATAAATCAAATTTATCTGTAATTATTTATCAACAATTACATGCTTATAGATTTGAAGCATATATGTTTCAATTTTAATAATTATTATTTAGTTAAGAAAAATTAAATTTTCGAAGTCAAACATAATAAGAATGTGCTGGTAGTAATTGGATGAACAACTTTCTTCGAAGGGTTAAGTCTAATTTATTTGAGAAAAAATAAAGAAAGAATTCAATAAAAAGTAAACATGAGAGAACATAATAAGTCATAAAAAGGAGATGAGATAAATTGGACTGACTAAACCTAAATAAATATATTTAAAAATGTATAAGCTTAAAACATTTTAAAGGCGAATATTAGTTATGTGAGTTAAATAAACACATTACTCAAACTCATTTAAATGAGTGAAGCATCACCAAATTCAATCACATTTGAAGTATACCATCTTTTTTTTTTTTTTTTTTTTTTCTCTTTCTCACTATTTTAAGTACTATGTAAAAAAACATTATAAACTAATAAAAAAAAAACGTTAACCAATCACTCTCAAACATATCTAGTTGATTTAATAATATAGATTAAAAAAGATCTATAATTTGATTGAAAAAAGAAAATCCTATCCAGTATAAATTATATCTTCTAAGGTCCATACCTTTTCTTTCATTTCTTAGTACTTTTACTTTTTTTCTTGAAATTCTTTATGGTCTTGTTCCCCCCTTTCCTGAAATTTTCATGCTGCGATGAACCTAGACCACTGCATAAAGAAGATGCCTCAAGGCTAGCCGCAAGTTAACTAGTGAAACAGCACATTGAGTTTGACCTGAAAAAAGCTTGGCCATTTTTATTTGTGGAGAAAAAGTTCTTATTCGAAACTTTTCCCTCTTCTATACATAAATATATTAGCCATGGTCCTTTGTGTTTCCATTTTGTTCTGTCATTTGCGGTTGATCTGATTACACGGCCCTACTTTTTCCTTTTGGTGACTAAATTACATTGACAACTTGATATGATTTCGGATGAACAAAATGCTGTATGGGCTTGTAGTTGTCTCTAAGGAGACCACCAATTATAAGCCACAAAACATGTTACTTGTTTCAATGTTATTCACTGCTGATAAAAAAAATCGATGTTATTCACCATCACAGATTACTGTTTCAAATGAAGAACGAGAGGACGAGGAGAACACACTAATTGATTCGACAAAGAATCAGATTGCAAAACAGTCAGATAAGGAATAATGTTTACGATCCCATCGTTCATAAAATAAAATATACTAATTTTGTATTGTTATTTCCAAATTCAACTTTCACTAACTTAGTTGAAAAATCAATTTGAAAAACGAGTATCAAGACATTTTTGTAAAATGAGAATAATGTATAATATTGTGAGTGCAGGGTAGCTTGTGACGCACCTCAACTCCAGAAGCATATTTTCTTTTTTCTTACTCCACTATGTCTCGTTCTTCCATTCTCAAAATCTTTCTTCCTTCTTTTCAACTTTTCTTTCTCCATACGTCATCTATTTTAGAATCTGATCGTATCCTGTAATACCTGAGGAGTTAATGATCATTTCTAACCGATCAGAATTTCAAACAGAATAAGTTTATATTTACTCTATAAATTCCTTTATCTCTGGTTTTCCTTAGGTTTTTTGTCATCAATCTTAGTAGAGACAGTTGAGAAAAGTGTTTCTCTCAACTTAATTAAGATTATACTGAAATTTGATTTTGTTCTGATGACTTGTTCTAGATCCCTAAAGATTGGGTTAGTGCCACTAGCTAGTTTGGAGGAATTGTTTTCGGAAATTGTCATCAGGTAAGGGAAGCTAGTAACTTATTTTAGTTATTTACTTTCAAATAGAACCCTAGAATAAAAGACTCAGATATATGATTATCAGTGCTCAAGTCTTTCTTGCAGGTCTGACTGGTCCTTGA
>Ga0209700_102488_pt1 | contig 37067 bp, 19 predicted proteins | sample SiratroredBW_FD_187528 | JGI IMG/M metagenome (GOLD analysis project Ga0209700, IMG submission 187528) | Root nodule microbial communities of legume samples collected from California, USA - Siratro red BW (SPAdes) (version 2) | ecosystem: Host-associated > Plants > Roots > Nodule | place: USA...
TTTGTTTTTTTTTATATATTTGTTTGTTTTGTCTTTAGTCTTATTATTATTGTTATTATTTGGGAAAAATGATATTTTTAAAATCACACTTATTTTTATTTATTTGATTAATGGTACCGTCTTAGGACGGGCGTTGTGGGATGCTAATACCTTCCCCACACGTAATCGACTCCCGAACCCTTACTTTGGTTTGCAGACTATTTCATTTTTATTTGGTTTTTCTATGGTTTTCTATAATAAACTATGGTGGCGACTCCAATATCAATTTAAATATTTTTTAAAAATTAAATTTTGATCGCCCCGTCGTGATTCGGTTGCGACAAGGATTAAATAGCTTGAGGATTCACATCGATCAAAGATTGGATAATTTGAATATGCACATGGATACCAGATTAGATCATTTGCAGACACATATGGAGATCAGATTGGATCATCTGCAGACTCATATGAACACTACACTTAATTATTTTCAAATGCATATGGATAGGCTATTTGAGGAAGTGGAACAGAGAATGGACAAGGTGCAGAACAAAATTGAACGACTTTCGCAATAACATGTTATGATATTTTTATGAATGTGTCAATTTAATATTAGATGTATTATTATTTTAATGTTATTAAATATTTTTATCTAATTGTGTTATATTTATTTATTTTATGAAATTTAAAACTTTGTTAATATCTTTTAAAATAATATATTTTCCTATTTATTTTTATAATACAATTTAAAAAAAATTGCATATATCAATAATTTTTTTTAATTCTATTTTTATATCAAACTCACTTGATGAACCATATTGGAAATAATTTTCTTGTAACATACTACAATATACTTAAAAAAATTCATATATCAACAATATTTGAAAATTATAATTTTTATATTACTTGAGAAAGTGTATCGAAAATAATTTTCTTGTAACACAAAAGTACCATATACATATAATTAATTAAATTTTATTTCAATTTTATTTTAACCACTTAGACAAACTTATATTCTTAGAAATTAAAAAAATATTTCATCAATGAAACCAAACAAATTACATAAATTTCATTAATTAATTTTAACTCAAACAATAAATATGTAATTGTATATTTTCATCAATAATAAAAAAAATTCAATTACACCAAACAAATTAATTATATTTTATTTTAAATTATTTTTAAACATAAAATAAATTTGTAATCTTACAATTTTATTTATTTTAAAATATTAAAATATGTATCACACTTATCACATCACTCATAAATTTTTTATTTAAATCTTATTATCTTATTATCACCTCAGACTTGGATCCATAACTAACCATTTATGACTTGATTTATGACTTGAATTGCATGCTAATATGTCCTTTTAACTTGAATTGTGTGCATGACAAAATAATCTCAATCAGATAATAATATACTGAGAATCGTCATAAGCTAATTTTGTATATTTACTCAGTTTTCTTTAAAATCATATATAAGTGTGATGATTGCTTCCTCTAAACCGGTTAAAAATGAAGAATTGGATGCATTTTCTAGTATTAATGGATCATTTAATTCTTTTAAACATTGCCTGCATTTATCATATTATTATTCGTTATTATTTTTGTGTGTGGTTAAGTATATTTTTAATTGTTTTTTTCTTTTTTGCGTTTAATCATTTTTTTTATATTATGCATTATTTTAATATTCATTTAAATGATTATTTTATTATTTAAAATTTTACAATAAATATGTAACATAATTTTCAAAATATAACAACTTATAAATAAAAATTTATAAAAAATTTCAAAACTAAAATTTAAAGCCCAAAATTTTAAAAAATAGCAAAAATAAAGTCGAAATTAGGGTCCCAATTTTCCAACAGGGGACAATACCCAGTTTAGAATTCAGTCTCGTGCATCTTAAAGCCTGACTTGAAAAAAAAAAAAGGTGTAGTTAAGTAATTTTTTAAAATTTAATTATATTAAAAAAAATCTCAATCTGTGTAAATTATGAGTACAGATTAAGTGTTGAATTTTGTGTTGTCCATCTATTATACTTTTAAGATATAATATATTAAAACTATTATATTTTAAAATATTAAAATAAGTATATTTTATTAAAATTAATGTATATTAAAAAATTAACATGTTTTAAATATTAAAACCGGTATATTTTAAAAGTATAGAAGAACTCGGTAGAAAACTCAATTGGGGTGAATTATTGCAAATATTTTAATGCAGTGTTGTTAATATATTTGAATTATTGTAAAATAAAATAAAATTTGAGTTAAATAATTTATTTTGAAAGAGATGGGAAGCAAGGTAGAATGGAATCCGACACACCTAGCTACTAATCTGACGCGTCACGCAATTCAATCGCTTTTCTGTTTGTTTTAATACTCAATTCAATCGCTTTCCCTCAAACCTCTCCATCCACAACTGTTGGAAACTTTAGCTTCCCAAACACAGCATAACCACCACAAATCCTCTCCCTCCATCTTTCACTTTTCTTCCTTATCCTATAAATATCTCCTCTTTTAACAACCAATTTAACAACACCAACTTCTCCTCATGGGTTCTATTGGAATCAAAAGGTTTCTTTCTGCATCACTACTCTCTCTTCAACATTTGCTTTGTACTTTCATTAGTCAACTATTATAAACCTCACTTTACAAAGTCTAATAGCATAACTTACTCTTATTTTATTCACGCATTCTCTAATTTTCTTTCTTATTAAGCAGCAATATGTTTTCTTCATTATTAATGATTTTTTAATTATTATGAAGAAAATAATCTCTCTTATCATCATGGGTGGTGTTTGGGTGTGTGGTTGTCTTTATTCCTCTTGTGGATAACAATATCTGTCTTTTTGTTTTCATCTTCTGATGTAGCTCGGGATCCGAGGTTGTTACCATTGATGTTCATGCAGCCAAGGGTTTGATCCAGACCACTCATGTTTATCTCGATGTCAGGTAACAAAAGGTTCTGTTTTTTTTTTTTTTTTTTTTTTTGTTCTTTCCATTTTCTGATTGAAAATGAATTTCTGGGTTTATCCATAATCGTGTTTTTTCGGAAGAGACTAAGTGTTATGGTAATTAATAGGACGGTGGAAGAGTTTCAGAAAGGGCATGTGGATGCTGAGAAGATCATTAACATTCCATACATGTTCAATACACCAGAAGGTAAAAGATTTGTTATGTGCTAAATACCCCCAAAAAATAGATTCTATAATTAGAAGGTAAAATTTTGTGATTTTGGAGAACAGGTAGGGTGAAGAACCAGGAGTTTCTGAAGGAGGCTTTATCAGCTTGCAAGAAAGAAGATCACATCATCGTGGTAACTTTCTTTTTCAATGGATAATAAAAAAATGAGTTTATTATCGTTTTCATGCTTGATCTACGTTTACTTCCAAATTTAAATTTTGATTAGTCAAAGATTTTGAACTTAGTTTCATTTATCAATTTTAATCTCTGAAGCATAATTTTCTTTTGTATAAACTATGTTTTTAATATATTAGTAACCAGTTAACCAGTTTAATAAAATTAAAAATACAAAATACAGTTCATGAAAAAGTTTTTTCTGAACGACTATTTAATACATGACAAATTACTATGTTAATGGCACGGCACTCTTAGTAACTTAGTTACTTAATAGCATCCATAATGCAGCGTTTTATAAAAAAAAAAACTTTTAAAATAGGGGTTTTATTTCATTTTAAATGAATTTTATCATATTATATTATTTTTAAATAATTCTCACAAGTTTTATTTGAAGACTTGTAGAAATTCACTATGTCACACTTAATATTTAACTAATTATTTTTTCTAAAATTGATGTTTTTCAAAATATGGTGCTTAATATATATATTTTTTTAAATTTTAAATTAATATATCGTACAACATTATTGAATAAGTTTATTAAGATATATTAAGACTTGTTAATATTTTTAGGTTAGAGATACTCTAACAATAAAGTTAAAAACAATATTAAAAAATTATCCAAACACTTTGATGCGTTTATAAATAAAAATTTTAAAAATTTAATGACGTTTAGGAGTATTTCTATTCATAGTCGAGATACCTTTGTTAAGTTAAGTTTTTTAAATTTGTATTTTGATTAATTTAAGGAAAATTTGGTAGATTCTACATTCATTATCTTGTCTTTTATAGAAATAGATAATTTGTACGTGTTGTGGTTACTTTAATTAAATAAAGATCCTCTTTTAAAAGTATGGGACCACAAACATTAGGGTTGGTATAAACTATTAAATAGTCATTATTTTATGATTATAAACAAGAGAGATAATAGAGATTGAATTTTATTTTTTATTATCAATTGGTAAAAACTTTATCTAGAACATTTTGACATCTTCCATAAGATAGATAAAATTGCTCTACACCATATATTTTTTTAGAAAAATAAGAATTTCTAAATTCATATGTCTCAAGATAACAATAATGAAAAGACTCTAACATTTGTTTTCTTGGTTGACCAATAAATCTAAAAGAAAGATAAAATTTGGTGAAGAAAAAAAAACGGAGAACTATCATGGAGGAGATTAATAAGTGGGTCACAATAGATCACATTTGTAAGAATTCAATATTCTATGTGGTGTTCTAATGTTGTCATGGAGAAAAGCGAGTAGTAGATCACACAACAACAATTTGAACTTCACTTACCTCAACAATGCATATGTCTCCAGAAGTTTGTTTTTCTTATTAGGAGTGTTCGCTGATTGAATTGAGTAGGATTTGGAAAAAAACTTATTGATCAACTTACTAGAAAAATATTGGGTTAGGTTGAGCTAAGTTTCTGTATTTCTTATTTTAAACCGACTCTTGAGTGAGTTGGATTAAGTTGGGTCAAGATTTAAAAAAAATTATTTTTTGAAATGTGTCATTTTTAACTATCAACCTAATTATAAAATAATATAATATTTATAAAAATTAATTTAAGGCTTCATTTTCAACAAATTTATCAAGAAGTTTATCAATTATCATCATCCTAGTAAATGTAACAAGAGTTTTCTCTTGGTTGAATTCAATAAGTTTCAAATTCATTAATTGGCTTTACCCTCACATCTTTTTCCAATACCTGATTTCCTTTGTTTCTTATGAACATCCTTATCAGGGTTCGTATAACAACTTTCGAATGTTCAATCAACTTAGTGGTTTTATACTTTTTCCTATTAGCCTTATATGACTTACCACAATACTTTTAAATTGCATTGTCATCTACGCTGTTGTAATAAACCTAAATCTTTGAAGGAGCTTTTGTAAGTTTTCTCGAGTCCTTGAAATGGTTTAGACTACTCTGTCTGTGTAAGAACCTCTAACATTGATGGTGATTGAACTTTAAACAGTGTAGATTAAGTAGGACTTTCAAAGGATCTTACTTATGACAAAAGACTTGAGACATTCATATTTCCCAGTACAACTAATATTTCTTATATGTGTGAACACTAAAACAATTATAACTTATCAAAATAGTTCGGTAATAATCAATACTTTATTTTCGATAAGAATAATCAGTAATAACTAACAAATTAATAATTAGAAATCAACATTGTCACCATCCATCAACTCAATTAAGTGAAAAATAAAACACAATAAAGTGTTTATTTCTCTAATGTTAGGGTTGAGATGCAGTGGAAGTGAATGATAAAGTCGAATGACGGAGATGAAATGGAGGTAGACACTATGTCATCACAAGAGTTTTAAATTTACTTAGGATTATACAAGCTAGAGTGAATGTAAGACAAATATAAAAGTGAGTCTTGGATCATATTGAACCAACACTCAACCCGTACAAACATGAGTTAGTTTTAGTTGGATGAGGTTGACATAATCATAAATAAAACATTACCTAATTTAATTAGGTTGAATTAGGTCATGTTGAGTCATTGGTAACCGATTCAATTAACACCAATATTGATTGTCGCATAAATGATGTTTCAGTATGCAACTATTAAGTTTCATGAATACATACTTTAGATATAATTAAGATTGTTTTCTTACTTTAGATATAATTAAGGTTGTTTTCTTGGAAGAAATTACTAATTTTGTTATCCAATTTCTGGTCTCAAAGATACTAAAGAAATATATTAATGGATGATGACTAATAAAAGATCGTGAGAATTAACAAATAATTATCATTTAATCCTATGACACTAAAATAAGTAACATTAACAAATAATTATCATATCATGACTATAAATAAAATAAAAGGAGAATAACTTAGGAAAAAAAATATTGAATACTATAGTTAGGAATTTCTAAAGAGTGTAGTTAGAATAATATATAAGGAGAAACGTAATTTTCTTTAAAAAAATCATTTTGAAATAAAAACAATTTTTTCTACCTTCTTGATTGCTAGTTATTAAAGCTATTTTTTTATATGCATTGAATTTGGATTGTAGGGTTGTCAAAGTGGAGTGAGATCTGTGTATGCAACAAGTGATCTTCTGAACGAAGTAAGTATCAATTCTAGTCAACTTTAGTAAATACAGAAATACGTGCTATTTGTTCATTCTTTCCTTCTTTTGCCTTTGTGTTTGACAGGGCTTTAAGGATGTGAGCAACATGGGAGGAGGATATCTTGACTGGGTTAAAAATCAATTTCCAGCGAAGACACCTTTGGACTTGGTTAAAGATGAAGTCCCATTGGAAGCAACTTTGCACTTGCCTAAAAACGAATTGCCATTAAAAGCACCATAACTCAGCTAAATTAAAAGAAAAAGGAGATCATTCTGAATGGTTCATAACACAAGGATATATATGTATTATTAGTATTATCTTTTCTCTGCTATTTACTACTTTCAGTCTGTTCATTAAGAAGGCAATTAAGGAAAACAATGTATTGTATCTACCAAGTAATGCACAAGGGTTTAGCAGGTCAAACCATTCAAAATATTGCTCAATTACTTGTTTTATTTTATCTCAATATTTTTATATTATGTAACAATAAAAAAAAAAAAAAAATCACACGAGGATGTTGATGTGTTGTCTCGATGATAAGTAAATATTAAACATTTAAAAAGAAAAACATCACACGAGGATGTTGATGTGTTGTCTCGATGATAAGTAAATATTAAACATTTAAAAAGAAAAAGGAAATACTAATAAGATAAATAACAAGTTTGTTTGTGAAGTGAAGCTTAACTTGTGACATTATTATTTTAGGACCATGATATTTTGACATCCTTATGTATCATTACATCTATTTGATATTGTTACATGATATTTTCTTTTATTCACTTACGTATATTACATTCATATCTATTTTTTGTTTTTTACTTAGTTTCAAAAGTATTTATCAACAAACCACATATAGAAAAAGAGAAAATCACTTTAGCGTTCTTACTTCTTGTAACATTATAAATCATATATCAAAACAGAGAAAACCACCTGGACTATATTTTTTTCAAAACGAGAGCAACATGAATGCATGAGTTCATATTTTTCATATTTATAACATAAGTTCAAAAGTCTTTCTCAACAAACCACATACCAAAATAGAGAAAATTACCTGGATGTGGTGACATACATTTTAAAAAAGAGTTTCATAATTTTCTAGAAGTAGTTTCACTTTGACAAGTTCAACAAGTACTTATCAGCAAACCACATATCGAAACAAAGAAAACCACTTGAAGGCAACTACTATACATTTCAAAATAGCTTTATAATTACATGAGTCTCATAACTCATTAAAATATTATTTTTTTGACATATCACAATGTCAAATGACGATACCTTTAAAAATGGTATCAAAATATCATTTTTCATTATTTATACTATCAGGATTATGAACAATTCCAAATTTTAATTTACATTATTTTTGTTTTCAATGAAGGTTTAATTACACTTTTCCTTTTATTCTAAATTTTGTGTAATTTTAAATTTTCAAATTCATCCTTCAATTTTTTTGAACAACTATTTTTAGAATTAAGTATTTTTTATATTATTAATTAGTTTACCTAAAATTCTCAATTTTTATTTTTTACTTACAACTTTTACAAATTTGTACTCAAAATCCATCAAGCAAAAGATTAAACTTTACCCAAAATGAAATCAATTTACAAATATGAATGACAGATATTTTCTAAATTCAACTTAATTTTAATAGTGAATATTAACATTGATGAATATATATATATATATATATATATATATATATATATAATATTTGATTTTTTTTTAAATTGGGTATATGGATAATGGAGAGTATGTACGTATTTATTTAAATTATTAAAATATTTTTAATTTATTATGTAATTAAAAAAATTATTTTCAATATTCTTTTTAGTTTTTTTTTTCATTTCACTTGAATAACCTTTTTATGTAATATTTTTTGCATCTTCCATTTTAAGTTGTTGGATAGTTCAATATCCATCAAGTTTATTTAAATTTTCTAGATAATTTTTCTCTTATTACAATTTTAATTATACATTTTTTTCCTTTGCATAGTTTTGTTCAAACAATGCATTGTATTTAAAAAAACACATCTTAATGTTGAATAAGATAATTTATAAGGTGTATATTTAATAATTTTTACTACTTTTAATTTTTTTTTGTTATTTTTCTTTTGTCATGGAATAATGACTTACTTTCAGTTTAATGATCTGGTTGTTTGAACAAATTGTTTGTCTATTTGTTTGACCAGATGAATTTAAGGGGGCGATAATTTGTAACAAAAGTTGTAATTTGAAGAATTAAAAAATAATAAAAATACCAACTATGTCAACCTTTTCTTTCCTGGTTAAAATGTTAGGATTTGGGAAGACGGAGAGTTTTATTTTTTAAATAATTAATTTATTAATATTATATTATAATAAAATAAATATAATTAATTATATAATATAATATAATAATAATATTTATTAAAATAATAATAAATTTAAGAAAATTATAAAATAATAATAATAAAATATTAATGAAAATAAAATATTAATAATAAATTTATAAAATAATAATAAAAATAACACAATTATAAAAATAATTATATTTAATTTTAAATTAATTTTAATTATAATTTCATCTATTAAAAAAATATTTTATCAACTAGACCTATCACATAATTCACAATTTTTTTATAAATTTTTCTATCTTTTCTCACAATCCATCCCTTTATCTAAACAACCTTACTTTTCATGCACTTTTTTTCTAAATCCACTCTTTCAAATTCACTCTCTCAACCAAATACCATTTTAAGTGTTTAATCACATGAAATCTTAGTTTATTTGGTAACTTTTCTTTTCTATATAATTTACATTTTGGTTGAATAGTTAAATTTATTTAATATTACAAGTTCACTACGATTCTTAAATCTCTAAAATATTTTCCTCTCAACATATTTGTAAAAGTAATAAATATTATACTTGTTATGAAAAGTTTAATTATGCATGATCGTTTATCTTTTATGTATGACAATATGAAATTTCAAATTTTAAATTATGTGTAATTATTTATTTTTTTATAATTATTTGATATTTATGTAAATTTTATTTGATATTATATTTTAAGATGTATACAATTATAATATTTTCTTTTATATTAGATATTTAAAATTTAAATAAAATATGTGTCATTGATATTCATTTCTCGATAAAATTATGTTTATTGTTATTTTTATTTTTTTTTGTGTGTAAAAATAGTTAATTAATATTTTGAACAATATGAGAATTGCTGCAATTGTACCCACAATTTAACAAGGACATAAAACACATATTTCATGAGACGAAAATAAAGATGATAAAAACAAATATGAACTTTTATTTCTTGAACCAAGATAAGTATATTCAAATCCACACCCGCACTCTCTTTTATCCCTAATTAGTGCAACTTAGATTTTCATATCCCAATATTATCCTATGCCAACTTTTAAATTTTATAAACTCTTTACTAATTTTCTTTATTTGCGTAAATCTAAAAAATATATAAATGAATGTCATCCTTATTTTATTAGATTTTAGTTGACTGTTTAGACGTGTCGTTAAGACAATCTTGATATCGTATCTCAACTTAACAACTAAATATTACTAATTAAGCAGTAATTATCAACTAAATATTACTAATTAAACAGTAACCTTATCATGTGAATATGTGAATAGTAATCATACTATAGTCTCAAAAGTATAATTAACAAACACTTGATAAGAAATAAATGAATAGTATCTCAAGGTAAGAAATATTTAAATAGCATAAAAATTCTAATTACAGAGATTAATTGAAAATCTGAGTGTCTTTTATAGATTCTCATTCTCTTTTTTAAACCAAAACTAATCATAAAGAAAAATTAAATATAATGAAATCAATTTCACAAAACTTATGACTAAAAGTAAGTGATTTTATAAAGTGGTAATGGTAAATTAAATTTAAAGTTTATTTTATAGAATAAAATAATATCATCACTTATAAATAATACGTGTTTTATTACGGTACTTGTTTCTTTTTATCTCTGAGTAAGAATATTTTAGGGTTTATCATCATTTATAAGTAAAAATATTTTACTTCACATAGTATATTGAATTCTAGCTGATTACATGAAAAATCAATAATTATGAATACAATAATAATAGTAATGAAAATAAATGCAAAAATAATATTAGTTTAAGATATACTTTCTCATTCATGAATACCATTTTGATAAGTTTTGACTGTGATAACTGTTTAAGTTTGAAAACTTCCATAAGTTTCCAGATTTTTTTAATTGATTAACACATTCATTGATTGTTGCAATGAGTCATTAAAATTCACTGTAATCGGATTGTTAGTATCTGCATCCTAGTTATTTACAATACTATTATATTATTGTTTTTTAAATAGAATAGTTTAGACTTATAATAGTCTTAAACAACTACATATCATATTTGTAAAAGTTAACGATACTAGACCAAGTAAAATTTGAATTTGATTTAATAATTATGAATTATATTTATATACCTTAACTATAATATTTTTGATCTATTACGAATCATATTTCTGTTACAAACATAAAAATAAATAATATCCCCCTCATATAACTCGAGATAATAATCTTTCTTCCATTCATATTTTTTTCTTATGTATATTTAGTTGGCAATGTATCTTATAAATAATAATTTTAGTATTTTTTTTAATGTAATTCCACTTACACTTTTCTAGTTTGACTGATGATTTCCTTCAATTAATTTTTTTAATTCACATATTTTATTTTCTAGTTTGTGAAATGTATTGTAGATATGAATTTTCCAATTGTACTGATAAGTATATTTTTATCATTTTATATTATCAACTACTATATTAAATACATATGATTTAATAAATTAATTTAACAATTTTCAAGAACTATTTTTTTTTTAATTTATAACTAATATGTCAAGACATTTTAAACTAAGATAGTCAAATAAAATACACGTGAAAAACTTTTCTCATAAAAAGAATAAAGAAATTAAATCTCCACGTTTCATGTAATTTATAATTATGTATTTTCTCTTTATTTTTCTTAAATAACTTAATAGTAAAATAAAATACATGTGAAATTTTTTTTATAAAAAAATAAAGAAAATAAATCTCCACGTTTTATGTAATTTATAATTATGTATGTTCTCTTTATTTTTCTTAAATAATTTATAACCCTTAAGTTTTTATTATATTTTATATTTTATAAATAAGTTAACTTTCATTGATATATTTTTATTCCTCGTTCAATTTTGACCTATAAAAACTTAATAAAACATTTAGTCATCCAAGTTTTTAATATTAAATAATTTTAGCCCAATATTAATATCATCTACTTACAAACAAATAATGTTATTATACTTTTAGAGTGACTAGTGAATTTATTACAAATATATTTATTAAACATGACTAGTGAATAACTATTGTTATACAGCTACATTTTTTTTAGTAAACGTTTACATATTTATGAAATTGGATTTATTTATTTATTTTTCGTTGAAAGAGTTTGAGCTAGCACATTTTCCTGTTCTTTTCCCCATTACGTGGCTATCGAATTTTGTTTGGAAACAAAAGAGGGTTATATTAGTACCGTCACAGACTCAGACCAACAACCTCTTCTGCAAGTAAATCAAAGTTCCTTTCTTTTTCTAACGATACATTGCTCTTTCTCATTTTTTCTGCACAAATTCCATTTCTTTAGCTTCTGAATCTCCAAAGATGGTGCTCGAGGTAAACCCCTTTTCTCCTTCGTCTTAATTCCAACTGTGCCATTACAATCCCTTTAATACAATCAATTAGGGTTTCTTCATTCGATCATGTTTTTATTACTAATTGCAATTCTTTTTCTGTGTTCGTAATAATAGGCCACCATGATCTGTATTGACAATTCGGAATGGATGCGTAATGGAGATTACGCCCCTTCCCGATTTCAAGCCCAAGCAGACGCCGTCAATCTTATTTGCGGTGCCAAAACCCAGGTGTGAACTCAAACCCTGCTTGTATGTGTGACTGCTTATCTCAGTAGAAAAATAAAATGCGTCAAATATTGTGGTGTTTCGGACTAGGATTTTAAGAATTATTTTCAGGATTAGGAAATTGCGGTAGGGTTCAATTTGTGCTGATTTTTTTTTTTTCTTTTGCTAATTTAGTCTAATCCAGAAAATACGGTGGGAGTTCTCACGATGGCAGGGAAGGGCGTTCGTGTCTTGGTCACCCCTACCAGTGATTTGGGCAAGATCTTAGCTTGCATGCATGGTCAGTGTTTGTTTCTTTTGAATTTGGAATGTTATAGAATGGTGTGTGAGTTTCTATGTTATAGAGGTGCCTGTTATTGCAACTGATGTGTCGTGGAACTTATTTTTGATAATATTGAACACAATGCAACAAATTTGCTCTGACATGTTATTGTGATTTACTTCTTCTGTTCATGTAAGAGTTGATTGTTTTCCCTGGTTTTCGATTCCTGCTTTAGGACTAGAAATAGGTGGTGAGATGAACCTAGCTGCTGGCATTCAGGTGGCACAATTGGCTCTTAAGCATAGGCAGAACAAGAAGCAGCAGCAAAGGATTATTGTCTTTGCTGGAAGGTGGGATTGATTGTTTCTTCTGCGGTATTTTAGATTGTTTTGTCTGTTGTTGCCAGTATAATCTCTCTAATTATCTCATTTAATGCTTTTTAGTCCTGTTAAACATGAGAAGAAAATGTTGGAGATGATTGGTAGAAAATTGAAAAAGAATAGTGTGGCACTTGACATTGTCAATTTTGGCGAAGAAGATGAAGGAAAGAACGAGAAGTTGGAAGCACTCCTTTCCGCTGTCAACAATAATGATACCAGCCACATCGTCCATGTTCCATCTGGTCCTAATGCTCTTTCTGATGTACTAATAAGGTTGGTTGGGTTTATTTCTTTATTTCCTTTGCAGTCAGCCTTCCCATTTGAACTCAATTCCCAGTTGAGTAATAGAGAAGTTATTGATTTAAGTACCCGTACTACTTCTTTTCAATTCTGCCCATTTTCTTCTAGCTCTGATAGGATATCTTTGTATTGTGGACTCTTGTGCATTTTCTTTGTTTTAACACTGGACTCTTGTGGCAGTACTCCTATTTTTACTGGTGACGGGGAAGGTGGAAGTGGTTTTGCAGCAGCTGCCGCAGCTGCTGCAGCAGGCGGTGTATCTGGATTTGAGTTTGGCGTTGATCCGAACTTGGACCCTGAACTTGCTCTTGCTCTAAGAGTTTCAATGGAAGAAGAGAGAGCCAGACAGGAAGCTGCTGCTAAAAAAGCTGCAGAGGATGCCTCCAAACAGGAGAAAGGTGATGAGCAGAAGGCTAGTCCACAGGATACAACAATGACCGAGGGTTCCAGTGCAGCAGCTTCTGAAGGCAATAACAAGAAAACTGATTTGACGGTTGGTGTAATTTGTTATTTTAGCCATGTTTGTTGCTTGTTTTGTCATTTGCTTATTTGAATTAGAAAAACAAATATCTAAATTCATTTAAGCAGTTTGTAGGACTATCTGCTATAATTATTTTGTTCAATAGTGTTTATTTTTTCATTACCAGTATGTATATGGTTTAAAATTTTCAAAGGTTGATATTAGAGCTAAAGTATCCTTAGTTTTCTACAGGATCATTTTCTTTATTAGGTGGTGTAAATGAAACATAAAAAAAATTATGGAGTCTGGGAGGTAGTTGCTACTGAGAGTCTAAAGCATACCTTTGCCGTCATTTCTTCTTTTCCAATTTGCTGTTCATTGCTAGCAACTTAGTATGACTGTCTCTGGTTCTACATGATCACTCGAGAATTTAATTAGAGAACGTATACTCCATAACATCATCATTGCTCAGTTGATAATCGTAGCATCTTGTTTTGGCATCTTATAATGTATTATAATTATGACCACTTTTACCATCGTTAGCATTGTCTTGTTTTCCCTTTACCATGCTTTCCACTGGCTCACTAGAAACATAATCTTTCTAAGCATTTTTTGTTAGTTTAAACTTACGCAGATAAAATGACTCTCTTATAGATTCCATCATTACATTGCAAATGTTATGATGAGTACTGTCAGTTTGGGTAACTTGTGTCTAGCAGCATGTTGCTTTTCTAGTTGCAATTCAACTTGGTTGGCAACAAATCTGTTTAGCAAGCTGGTGTGAGTATGTTGCTGTCCTCCACCACAAATAATCTGCTTCTGCCTGCTTTGTTTTGGATCAGTTCTCTTGTTTTGTTTTCATTCTTCCCATAAATGAGTGTCCGACAGTAGTGTGTGATCTGCGTGAGCTGATTTTCAATTGAAAACAGGATGATGAGAATGCTCTACTACAGCAGGCTCTTGCAATGTCAATGGACGATCCTGCAATTAGCCATGATGTGAGAGATACAGATATGTCTGAAGCAGCTGCTGATGATCCTGAGTTGGCTCTAGGTGAGTTTTTATGCTTAATCGTTCTGGGTTTAAACATCGGTAGGTGTTTTGTCATTATGTTGATTGATGATTGATTTGGTTCTGGAATTGAGAAAAAACGTTTGAGGGTCTGTCTATTTTTTCTCCTGTCTGTTTTTGAGGTATCATTGATTTGGCTTTGTTTAATCATGTATAATCATGTTCTCTTTTTTAATGGTAACTTGCTCTGGTTATGAAGTCATTTGCATCTAGTAGAATTTACAGGAAAGCTTTATAGTTGTCCTGATCACATCGAGTTCTTGTTTTTTATTGTAGCTCTCCAGTTGTCAGTAGAAGATAGCTCAAAGGACTCTTCAAGCCAGTCTGATGTCAGTAAATTGTTGGCAGATCAGTCCTTTGTTTCTTCTATCCTTGCATCGGTATGTCTATAGATCCTGAAAATTTTCCATATTGTTCTTTTATTAATGCTTGTTTGGTTTGGCATCATTCAAAACTGGCTTGCAATCATTGAAGCTAAAATATAAAGCCTCCACGTCTTTTTAACTGATACGATGCTAAAATGTAAGAAACTGACATACTATAAATGTATTAATGGAATGATTTGCTTCTGCAGCTTCCCGGAGTTGACCCAAATGACCCATCGGTCAAAGATTTACTGGCTTCTATGCAAAATCAGTCTGAGGTAGGTTTTCTTTTATGAAAAATAATCTGTATTCTGCTTTGTCCTTACTAAGTCTGGTGGGAAAATTTATACACGTCAGTGGAAAATTGTCATTTTAACTTCGATCAATATTTCTTTTTCGAAATTGTATCTGTTTTTTCCTGGAATATTTTAGATGGAGAGAAGGTTGAACGTGGTTAAAAATGCCGATTAAAATACAACAGTTTTCACTAAATGGCAAATTTATACGTGCAGGTGGAAATATAATTTCTAATTGACCAAATATAATTTTATACGAGTGATCTACGAACACCTTTATGCTCAGTACAACACATAACTAACATTTTAAAATTCAAACAGTTTTGGTACATTCTTCCACTAATAACGTTTTGTTGATTGTTTTGTCAATCAGCCTCAGCAGAAGAATGAAGACAAGCCACCAAATGAAGAGGAGAAAAAGTAATATTGATCGAGTCTCGGCTGTTTTAATTCTGTTCCTCTGGTAGGCTTATAATAGCATGTTGGAAAGTGATTTTACTTGGGGTGTTAATACCCTGCTGATTGAAACGAATGTATCTCTCGATTTGATGCGCATGATTGAGTAGAGCAGATCAGAAGAAAATATTGTCAATGAGGGTATGAATCGAGTACATGTTTTTATTAAGGAATACTTCATCGTTTTAAAACATTACAGAATCGAGTACATGGTTTCCTTTCCTTTTTCTTATCTGTGTTTATGTATTTTAGTTTGAAAGTTTATGCTTAACGTTGGAACGTGGCATTTCCAACTGCAACGCATAACCTATCCATATAAACAAGTTTATTATAAACTTTACATCTCTCTCTCAATGTTGTCCAATTAACGACAGATGAACGGATTACGCAATTGAATTGTATATAATGTAACGTGAATACCAGGCAGAAAGGATTATAAATCTGATCGATTTCCATTTGTGTACGGAGATCCGTTTTGCACTAATTTTAGCTAACATTAAATAATCACTCAGCATCTGGTGCTTAGTCATTATCTGTATTTCTTGTGTGAAATTGGTTCCCCGAGTTTTACTATAAACAAGGCATCTAAATGTCTGAGTTGGGCCCAGTGGTGTGAGGTTTTATAATCCAAATCAAGGGGTGCGTGTAAACTGACAAAGGTAAAACAAACATGAGAAGGAATCAGGACAAAACCTTTTTAGCAAAGACTAATTTTGACGTATATTCTGGTAGTAAAAGGAGTGAAAAAAGAAAATGGAGAAGAAAGAAATGAAAATAGAATGCTTTTATGATTTTAGGAGTAATTCATCTGAATATTTACTTTTAATTGAATGGTTTTGATAAGTAAACCATATTTAATTATTAGCTTAAGAAAATATAAATGATGAAAATGAGAAAAACTCCTGAAATCACTTCAACCTCGTGTTTGGTTGGATGGGGTTTTACAGATTTTTTCATCCTTTGAGTTACTTCCATTTGTAGTTGTTAATCATTTGATCAGTTTGCACAAGACATTTAAAATTTACTAAATTTTAACTGTCTTGTTTAAAAGAAATATTCACCTATTACCAAATAAAAAAATTACCAATTCAATACATTAACCAAAATTAGCTATTATAGACTTCACCTAAAAAATAATCCCACAAACATTGATTAATAAAATCATAAAAAATGTCAACTGAAAGTTGGTTTATACAGGTGAATAAATAATATTAATAATATAAACTAAAACCTAATTTATATCAACATGGATTAAGAAAACTGATTTACATCAACTAAAAAAAATTAGTTATTTTTACTTGAAAAATAGTCATGCTAATATTGAGAAAATCTTTATTTATTAATATTGATTGAGAATTAACTCTAACTTACATTTTAATCGCTATTGATTAAAATTAATTTTAAATAACATCAATTAAAAATAATATATGTTGATGTTAAACAAACATAGCTAAAAAATAGTGTTAAAGTTGAAAAAATATTACTAATTTTAGCTTAAAGATAACATTAGTCTGTATAGAAAAACAAATGACTCTAGTGATAACAATAAAAAAAATAACTACATTACCTTATAAACATTTCTCATAGGTTAACGTAATTTTACCTCTTTTATCTGAGTACCGCAGCCACTAGTTTGTAATTGACAGTAAACTCAGAAAACTTCTGAAGTAGTTTTCCAATCATGATCTATATGCACCCAGTAAAGCAGTGTGGTACACCAATTGATTACTTTTGTTGAATCCGGATCATAAACAAAAAATAATGAAACAATGTCAGAACCCGTAGAGGAAACACCCAAAATTCCATCTCAAACTTATCTGGATAGGGAGTACCTAAGAGACCCGATGTGAAGCTCGTGACAATGTTAAGAGTCATATACCAAACAGTGAAAACAAAACAAAACTCTTAGAAAGTTGTGTAACTCAAAATTTCAAATACGTTTGATAGAAAAGTTAAAAAAATGGAAATTAATTAATTACCCCTATACCATTGCATAGTTTCCGGGGCCGGCATTCTTAGGCATGGACCAATACATTACTTTATTTGTGGGGTCTATTCAAAGCTTTGGTTATATCCTTTTCCTTTAGTATTACTATTATCAATTCACTGCCATAATCCTCAGACCCAGCAAAGTTTTGGAGTCTGCAAATGGGAACCGCTTTAGCTGCAGAGGCTCTCTCTGCTTTTCTCCTGCTTTCCTTCTATGCCACACTAGTTTCTACCAAATACATCAAGTACAATACCGGGGCTGCTATTGTGCCAGGAAAATTGAATGTTCACCTGGTTCCACACTCCCATGATGATGTTGGTTGGCTCAAAACCGTTGACCAGTACTATGTTGGATCAAACAACAGTATCCAGGTTAGAATCATGTCATTCTTTTGTGTTCGTTTTGAGCATATAATTGTCAAACTTGTTGGACTTGACAGGTGTTTGATTAAACAGGGGGCATGTGTGGAGAATGTGCTGGACTCGGTGGTTGTGTCTCTTCAGAAAGACCCAAATAGAAAGTTTGTGTTTGCCGAAATGGTAAAACGAAATATATCATAACATGGCATCATGGATTATGTTTTTTTGGTACATTTGTTGTTACTTGGACATAACATTATGGTTCGGTTTAATCTGGTAAATGGTAAATGTTAGGCCTTTTTCCATCGATGGTGGGTAGAACAAAGCCCAGAAACACAAGAACAAGTGAGAAAGCTTGTGCACGAGGGACAGCTAGAAATCATGTACGTACCCCTTTATTTTTGTTTGCATTCATCTTTGTAAAAAACTAAGCTTTTTTGCTTCTTTTGTGTGGGGTCCAGCACGTGTGTGTTTTAGTGTAAGAGATAAAGGTTAGGGAATCTTGTTGGATGACGCAGTGTTGTTGCAGTGTGTTTTTGACGTGTTTTTGTCGGCAGAAACGGTGGTTGGTGCATGCACGATGAGGCTGCGACGCACTACATAGACATGATTGATCAAACCACTCTGGGCCATCGATTTATCAAGGATGAGTTTAATAAAACCCCTACCGTTGGATGGCAGATTGACCCATTTGGACACTCTGCTGTGCAGGCTTACCTTCTTGGAGCTGAGGTAGCTCCATTATCTATGGCCAAATTTATTTATTTTTCTCTATTTTTCAAAAATGTTTTCATTCTTTCGGGCAGAAGAAACAAACACAATATTCTTCTAAGTGTCCCATATATATAGGATAAATTATCAAATTTGTATAATTTGCTTTTGTAAATGTTTTCAGTTTTAAAACTTTAGTCGAGATATAATATATTTAATTTTTATGAAGTTTAATTAACTTTTTTATAATTTAAGTATTTTTAATTAAGTTTTTATTAAAATTTTATTTTGAATTGACTGTTTAATTTTTTTAAATTTTATTTAAGTACCTTTTTGTTTGATGTTTTGTATCAATAAAAAGAAGTAAGCATTATATTTTTCTTAGTTATCTTATCTCCGAGTCATCAATTTATCTTTTTCTCAATCTCTCCAAGTCATCAATTTCTCCTTTCTTTTTTCCTAATCTTTTCCGATTTAAAGGTCAACTTGCTGATATCTTCTACACAAAGTTGATTGATAAGTTATAAAGATGACGCAAATTACATACGAGAAAACGAAAGAAAACGATTTTGTGATCAAAATCAAACCACAAAATACCAAAAGTAAAAAATATTTTAAATACTTAATAGAATTATTTTAATATAAATTCAATTAAAAATGAAGCAAAAAGCACTTACAATTAATTGCATAATGTGATTACTAATAAATAAATAAAAAATAATGAGTTTGGATTTGCCACTGCATGCAGCTTGGGTTTGATTCTGTACATTTTGCAAGAATTGATTATCAAGACAGAGCTAAACGCAAAGCTGATAAGTCTCTTGAAGTTGTTTGGCGTGCCTCCAAAACATTTGGTTCTTCTGCTCAGATTTTTGCCAATGCTTTCCCTGTTCATTATAGTGCTCCAAAGGGTTTCAACTTTGAAGTCAGTAATGATGATGTTAATGTTGTTCCAGTGCAGGTTCCAACACTCAACATCTAAAATGCTGATGCTATTTTGCATAGTTTGTTATGCACATGGCTTATACATTTAACTTCACTTTTACTTTGCAGGATGATCCTCTTCTTTTTGACTACAACGTTCAAAAACGTGTCCAAGACTTTATTGATGCTGCTCTTACCCAAGTAATCTTATTCCACCCAAGAATTTTGTCATAATGCTTAATTAGTGTATCATTATAATGGGAATGATGCAATCACAAATTTTGAATATGACCCTTGAAACTAAAAATTGAGAGTTTCTCATTTCATATACCAACTAGCCTTGCTTGTGGTTAATTTAGGCAAATGTGACAAGGACAAACCATATAATGTGGACAATGGGTGATGATTTCCAGTACCAATATGCAGAGTCTTGGTTCAAGCAAATGGATAAATTAATTCACTATGTTAATAAGGTGATGAATTATATAATGCATGCCAGCTATTGATTTTTATGCATGTATTGATTGATCATATCAGCTGAGTGCAAATGCATGCTTCCCTGTGTTTTAAATCTTCAGGATGGTAGAATAAATGCTTTGTATTCCACTCCATCTCTTTACACCAATGCCAAAAATGCTGCTGATCAAACTTGGCCACTGAAAACTGATGATTACTTCCCGTAAGGATATAAATGTTACTGTTTTGTTTGCAAAAATAGCTTATTATCTCAACCACTTATGCACATTCCTGATTATTTCTTATATATAGGTATGCTGATAATCCTAATGCTTATTGGACTGGCTATTTCACCAGTCGCCCAGCCTTAAAGCGATATGTTAGGATGACAAGTGGATACTATTTGGTATTATACTTTGTACTAAACAAAATAAAATTGGATGGACTTTTTTCTTGTTTGCTCCCAAGTGTTCATGTTAAACACAAGACATTGCCAAAATTTTGATGTAGGCAACGCGTCAACTTCAATTTTTTGTTGGAAAGCAATCAGCTAAATACAATATTTTTGGTCTTGGAGATGCCCTAGGAATTGCACAACACCATGATGCTGTCAGTGGCACTGCCAAACAGCATACAACTAATGACTACGCCAAACGACTAGCTATTGGAGTCACTGAGGTCAGGAATTAGAACTTGTCCAAATTTAAAATCTGACCATATATTTTGTGTCCTGGATTCGTTTATCTAGTTAAAGTTTCCAAAAAAACAATGATTTCTTATAGGCTGAAGCAGTTGTTAGTTCTTCTTTGGCTTGTCTTACTAGTAAGAAATCAAGTGATCAATGTTCAGCACCTGCATCGGCTTTTGCCCAGGTAAAGTTTCAATTTCAAAGAAAAAAATGTTTCTCTTTGTTTGATATTTGTTACACTTGTCCAAGTAGTGTCAATGGTCCAGGCTTACAGCTAAAGATATATCTACAAGACTTGTTTACCATCATATGTTTATTTGTCTACATAGATTATGTAGTTAGTCATATTCTTGATTCTTTATTTATTTTTTTCATTACTGTTGGATCTTTTGGCAGTGTCAATTGTTGAATATCAGTTACTGCCCTCCTACAGAAGATAACATTCCAGACGCTAAGAGTTTGGTAAAATTTTCTTAAGCTATGATAAGAAATTGTGGTTAAATTTTATCTATCGTATGCTAAAAGTAATTATTTCCAGGTAGTTGTGGTGTATAACCCACTTGGATGGAAACGCACTGATATTGTCAAAATACCAGTGAGTACATATCATTTACTTGCAACATCATAATACAAACCAATTCCAATATATCACTCTAAAGGTGGCAATTTGCATTAGGTTAGTGATGCTAATCTTGTTGTCAAAGACTCACTGGGCAATAATATTGGAGTACAATATGTGGATGTGGATGATGTTACAACAGATTTAAGAAAATTCTATGTGAAGGCTTATTTGGGGGTGTCACCAAAACAAGCCCCAAAGTACTGGCTTCTGTTTCAGGCGTCAGTACCTCCACTTGGATGGAGCACGTACTTCATTTCTAAAGCAACGGGAAAAGGTACACTTCCACTTCTCTCCCATTTTCTAAGTTCAGTAACTATTTGTTTTTCCTTTTGACCATACTATTTTACCTTAAGTTCAGTAGTTATTAGATGCTAGTATTAAGCATGTTTTTTTTGTTGTTTCAACTTGAAAGGGTCCAGAACCAAAAACCTATCTCACCTCAGCAGTCAGAAAGGTGACACCTTTGACATTGGGCCCGGAAATTTAAAGATGTCCTTTTCCTCAACCTCTGGACAACTTAAAAGGATGTATAATTCTAGAACTGGAGTACGTATTTTGCAAAGTTCATACAGCACAGTAGTTCCCACTCATTGAACTTCAAATTGTCATACAATTCCATGATCATTTATTTATTCACCATTTATTTAACAGAAGTCTCTACTCATGACCATTTATTGTTATGCTATATTTATTGTCATGATGGAGAGTATTTCAAAATTTTCCCAGGTTGATATACCTATTCAGCAAAGCTATCTCTATTATGGATCTAGTGAGGGTGATATTGATCCTCAGGTGTGTGGTTTATTTGCTCATACAACTCCAATAACAAATTAAATTAGTACAAAGTATGCTTCAATGGTGTGATTTCTTCCACAGGCTTCTGGTGCATATATATTCCGGCCTAATGGATCCCCTCCAACTATCGTTTCAAGATCAGTAAGTTCTTTTCTAGTAACATCTGACATTAGTTTTATATAAAACAGAATTCTTTATATAAACTCTAAATGGACAACAAGATATTCACAACAAATTCTAACATAGTATCATGGTTTGCTATTTCCACTTGTCTTACCATATGCCTTTCAATTTCCTTTTAAGATTTTTATATTTCTAATACTACATCTATAGTCTCTATATTTGCATTTTGATTTGTTTGATGTGCAGGTGCCCACCAAGGTAATCCGCGGACCACTAGTTGATGAAGTTCGTCAGAAATTTAGCTCTTGGATTTATCAGGTCAGTAGCTCAGCAAATTTATTAAGTCTAGCATGCAAAATGTATTTTGTATTCACGGTCTGTTAAAGATTATGCTTTTTGTTTAAGTTATATTGTCTAGTGCCATATATTCTATGTTGTAATAAAAATTTATGGATTTCAAGATTCGACAGTGGATGCTGAGTATTAGTGTTTCTTAGCTTCCTTTTATTGAGGCAGGTTAAGTGATGCACAATCTAACTCTTTAATGGAGTGAACGCATTCAAGACTAGAAGGCAGGAACTATATCACTTATTCTGGGATCTTACTGGATGACATTTAGCACTAATTTTAGACTATAATTTTAGTGATTCAATAATCAAAGCCTACACATTGCTGGAAGGAAAAGAAAAAGCATTGTAGTGGAAAAAGTTGTAGCTCATTTCTTGAAGTTCATTAAGTTATAGATTACAACAGATATCCAATTCATAGTAAATGATACTTTAATTCAATATTTGAATGCCTTTGCTTTGTCATGAATAACCTTTTCTTGCTATTTGTTTATTACTTTTTAGGTTACTAGGCTTTACAAAGACAAAGAGCATGCTGAAGTCGAATTCACTGTAAGTTGGATTTTTCTGGTCTCATGAAGTTTATGTTAATTGGTCTAACATGGATTCCGTAGGTTGGAGTAGTAAAATAGCAAATAATAAGGTTGTGACTTGAGTTTATTTATGAAGATTGGTCCAATTCCTACTGATGATGGACTTGGCAAAGAGGTGATCACACGAATGACAGCAAATATGGCCACAAACAAGGAGTTTTATACTGATTCCAATGGCAGAGATTTTCTCAAACGAGTAATTTTATATGTTTTTTTCTCTCTACAATGAAATCCTCTAGGGAGAAAAAATTGCAAGATTGACTTGTATGACCCTTAAAAATGTCATGCAGGTTCGAGATCATAGGGATGATTGGCCCCTTCAAGTAACTCAACCAGTAGCAGGAAACTATTACCCAGTAAAATTCTTTAACTCTCTTAATTTCATTAGGATTTCAGGTTTCAATTGTAGATACTGTTAGGGCATGCAAGACTGAAATTTAGCAGAAGAACTTGAGAGAGAGAGTAGCATATGTTAGTTTTGTTGCTTCAAAGTTGATGAGTTTCTACAATCTTGATAAAATGTATATAAAACTATTCTATTTGTTTTTCTCTGTCCAGCTTAATCTTGGAATTTATACCAAGGATAAGAAATCTGAGTTCTCAGTCTTGGTTGATCGTGCCACTGGTGGGGCTAGCATCAAAGATGGTGAGGTGGAATTGATGCTTCACAGGTATTCAAGCTGTCTTTTATAGTCTAAATCAATAGCTATTGCACTGCAAACAAACTATTAACACAATTTTTACCACTCTAGGCGTATTCTTCACGATGATGGTCGAGGAGTTGGGGAACCACTTGATGAACAAGTTTGCGTGAACAATAACAAAACATGTGAAGGACTAACAGTATGGAAATCTCATAAATTAATTTATATTTCTTGACATCCTCTTTATTATTGATTGAGTGACAAATTCAGTTTGCTTTTGTGAAAGATGTGGATTGAAACACTCTCTAGAAAAGCTAGAAAGTAGAAATTGACTTTGTTTTCCTGGCATATCAGGTCAGAGGAAATTATTATATCAGCATAGACAAACTCGGAGCTGGTGCACGCTGGCGCCGTACAACTGGTCAAGAAATCTATTCGCCATTCTTATTGGCTTTTACACATGAGGTATCACTCAGTTGAATGCACTCGTGAATTTATAATCATCACCATATTAATGATATATTGTGAGATGTTTATTGATCAGAACTTGGAAAGTTGGAAGTCCTCACATTTGACCAAAGGAACGATGATGGATCCAAATTACAGTTTGTCTCCCAATGTCGCTCTGATAACTCTTGAGGTAGAACAAATGCTGAGGATATGCCTTACACTTTTGACTATCTTTCTCTCTAACCAAATTTCTTTTGCAGGAGTTGGATGGTGGAATTGTGCTTCTCCGTTTGGCACATCTGTATGAGGTTAGTCTATACAAATATTTATCACATTTAACTTCAGATGAACCGAGCCAAATTGCATAAATACATGTTCTAGTGTAATTCAGTTGGATTATGTAATATTGTAATATCTCTCAGTTCTAATATCATATTTTCTCATGTTTTCAATGTGACTAGCCAAGTGAAGATGCTGAGTATTCAACTCTAACCAAAGTTGAACTGAAGAAGTTGTTTGCCAAGAAAACGGTATATAGATCTTCTTCTCACCCTTAAGAAAAAGGGTTTACCCATTTTGCCTTGTCTTTGTGATGCACATACTTTCTTAGATTAGCATATAATTTGAATTGAATTGACTTTTGTGGTATAAAACTTTGTCTGTCTGGTTGTAATGGGTGATGGTGTTTTATTATGCAGATAAAGGAGTTGAAGGAGGTAAGTTTATCAGCTAACCAAGAGAAGTCAGAAATGAAGAGAATGACATGGAAGGTTGAAGGGGACATAGGACAAAAACATCAAGGACTTAGGGGTGGCCCTGTCAGCAATTCTAATTTGGTTGTTGAGCTTGGCCCAATGGAAATACGAACCTTCCTATTGAAACTTTAAACTACCTCAAGTGATCATCGATGATTTTATTTGAAGAAATAAACATTGAAAAAATTCTGTCAGTGAAATAAACATGTTTGATGTTTCTATCTTTTGTCTTCAGTTTCTAATTGCAAAAGGCTAACTAAATCGTATTTCATCTCTTTTTTCGTAAAGTATCTGTAATATATCAAATATGTGGATAATAAATATTGAAATGAAAAGTGTGTTTACCTCGAAATTATATACAAATTTTACAGTGCCATAGACCTTATCTCTTTTGTATCCATGTAGGTTAATCTTACTTTCTGTAGCTTTTGTAGAGTGGGAAATGACTAATATTATCAGACAATGATGCCATTATACATGTTGAATTTTTGTATCATGAAGTTAAAGTTGCACTCTATACACAGTAATAATACGAAGTTTGAATTTGGTTGTAATGCATTAAATATTGTTAGAGATTTTCAGGAAAACAAAGAACAGAATAACAAAGGTTTCTTAACAGAAGAAGAAAAACATATATATATTGAATGAGAAGGCTAATCATCATTTCAATATCACAAACCTTACCATTTATAAAGTTAGAGGTTTCTTTATTAACAAAAGAAGGAAGACTAATATAATATATTGAATGAAAAAGACTCATCATCATTTTAATATCAGAGACTGTATAGTTTATAAAGCTTAGAAATAACTTTTCACTAATAACATGGTCCTATAAATAAGCTATGAACACAAAAGGAGACAACAAAAACATGTAAAACTTTCTAACAGAAATTAGGAAAACAACAACAAACATAATTAGCACGTGGGATTTGAGTCCTGAAGCATTTTCCTAACACTTCTCCTTGTTTTAGGAGCTGCAAACACCAATTTTTTTGTGAACAGATATGATAATGAGTTTTAGAACCAAAGTCACATCCTTTTTCTACACCTTTCTTAAGAAAAATAGCTTTGATATTGAAATATTTTTTTTTTCAGGAAACATGAGAAATAACAATAACAACTTGGTTGTCAACAAAAATATTCAACGAAAATATTAATGTTTTTTCTCTATTCTTAATTCAAATTTATTAAAATCTTTCTCAATCACAAGACTTTATTGATAACATCTGTTGTTACCATGAATTTGGTTTCAGCATTGGATTGTGCCACAATTTATTGTTTCTTTGAGCTCCTTAAAAAAACACTAGATCTAAAAGTAAAACAATAGTTTGAAGTACTTCTCATATCATCAACGGAACCTTTCCAGTCACCGTCACAGAAACCAACCAGCTTATATTCATTGATTCTTGTGAATTTAACACCAAGATCACTTGTATCTTTAATATATGAAATCACTCTCTTGGTAGCTTTGAGATGCAATTTGCTTACAAAATACATAAATATGGACAAAATGCTTACAACATTTAAAATATCAGGACGCGTTGCAAATAAGATACATCAAACAACCAATCAAACATATGAAGTATCCCTCATCAATTTTATCAGCTCCATGTTCCTTGCATAACTTTTCCTTTTAATTCAGATGAGTGTTTGCTTTCTTGGAGTTTTCAAACTTAAACTTTTTAAAATATCTTTGAAATATTTTGTCTAGCAAATGAATACTTCATACTTAGTCTGCTTAATTTCCATTCAAAAAAGAAGTTCATTAATCCAAGATTTGTCATCTCAAAAAATTTATCATTTCTTGATTGAATTCTTGAACCAACCATGTATTATTTCTGTCAACAAAAGGCAATCAACATAGTGAAACTATCAAAACATTATTATCCCTTTGTTTAAATATTTTTGTTGGGAAAATTGAAGGAGAAAACACTGAGAAGATCAAATAAGAATGAGCCAAGAGTCAGATCCATACAAGAAAATGACACTACCTTCAATCCAAAACCTTAAAATATTAGATTTGTAAATTTTTTTTTATATGTTATTCAACTTTCTCATTTTTATTTAATGTGGAGTTTAAACTCATATTTTACAAAATAAAGTATAAAACAAGTGGGAACATAGAACTGTAACTGTAAGAAGCTGACATTATTGCTAAAAGTTATAATAAAATTGAAGGAGTGAATCTCTTATGCAAACTTTTTTCTCACTCAAAAACAAAGGGTTTATCCATTTTGGCTTGTCTTATGCGTAGACTAGCATGATTTCAATCAAGCTCATTCTCGTCTTCTAACTTTGTAAGCCTTTTATGTAATGGGTGATTTGGTGTTTTATTTTGTAGATAAAAGGGCAAGAATCCAAAGTAGTCAGGGGTGTCCAAAAGTTGAGATAGTACTCTCTATTCTACATTTTCTAGACTTCTCTTAATAAACTTGAGATAGTTGTTCAACCATGATTTATGAGGCAATAAGTTATGTTTTAAAAATCAACCATTCATTAATTTAAAATATTAATACAGAAATTATAAAATCTTAAAATATATTTAAGTTTGAACACATTTCCAGTTATAATTTTTATTAAAAAATATAATCAAATACTTACCAAAGAAAAAATAACAGTCACCTAGCGGACTCAGAAAAACAAAACAAAAACCAGTTCCGCAGCGACATCGACGCGGGAAATTTCCACGGCAGTTAACAAATCATTTGGCTAAACGCCACGTGTCGTTTCTCCATTGACAGTTTGTGTGACGTTTCTGATTGTAACTCCAAATCCACACAACGGTAACGACCTTGGAAGTTGGTAGTTGGAAGTTGGAAGTTTGAAACTCCGTTCATCAATGGCATCTGAAAACCCTAACGAGAAAAAGCCTCTCTATCCGCAGGTAATAGTCGATGCAGACCCCGAAACATGCTCTTCCAACCCTTCCTCTAATCTCTACCCCAGAATCGAAGAGGTCGAAAACCTCCTCCCGGACAACATCAGCCTCTCCGCCCCACCGCTCGCCGCCGAGGAGGTTCTCATCAAGGTCCCCGGCGCCATCCTCCACCTCATCGACAAGGAATGCAGCGTGGAGCTCGCCTGCGGCGACCTCACAATCATCTGCCTCCGCCAGGGGACGAATATCGTCGCCTTTTACGCAAATGTCGGCGACATACAGTGGCCCCTGGCGAAGGACGAGGCGGCGGTCAAGGTCGACGACTCGCATTACTTCTTCTCCCTTCACATGCCGGACGAAGCCAAATCAGATTCCTCCAGTGATGAGGAGGAAAAAGGAGGAATATTCAACCTCCGCCGGAACCGGAAGAAGAAAAACAAGGACTCCGTTCCCGGCATGCTGAGCTATGGCTTAACGATAGCGTCGAAGGGGCAGGAGGATTTGGTGGGGGAGTTGGATAAGGTGTTTCAGGAATGCAGTGCTTTCTCGGTGCAGAAGGTGTCGGAGAAGGCGAAGAAGGAGGGGGAGGCATTGGATGCGTCGGTGGCGAAGGAGGTATCGCCGGAGGATTTGCAGACGGAGGAGAAGAAGGAGATGTTGGAGGAGAAGTGTGCGGCGTACTGGACCACGTTGGCTCCTAATGTAGAGGATTACAGTGGAACTGCTGCAAAGCTTATTGCAGCTGGTTCTGGACAACTGGTGAAGGGGATTTTGTGGTGTGGGGATGTGACGGTGGAACGGTTGCGGTGGGGGAATGAGATCTTGAAGACAAGGATGGGTCCGGGTTCGGAGCAAGAGATTAGTCCCGAAACCTTGAAGCGGATCAAAAGGTGGGTGTGCTCTTAGTTAATCTTCTTCTGCTTAGTTACTCAGTTTGAATAGGTTCTGTAACTGTGAATAACTGATACTTCATTTTGCTTACTTTATTATTAGATAATGACTATAGATATTTTCAGCACTCTGCCGTACTATGTTTTCTGTTCAATGTTTGTTAGACATGAAATTTTTAGTCTGCGACTTTTAGGTAGTCATGGTTATTTGGTCGTTTTCTTGGTGTGCTACTCTGTTTGAACTTGAACATTCAAATAAATGATGTTGTCCTTTGCCTTGATGTTTATAGGGTTAAGAAAATGACCAAAATGACAGAGAGTGTGGCAAATGGGGTCCTCACTGGGGTTGTGAAGGTCTCTGGATATTTTACAAGTTCAGTGGCAAATTCAAAAGCGGGAAAGAAATTTTTCAGCTTTCTACCTGGCGAAGTTGTGCTTGCATCATTGGATGGATTCAGTACGTCAGTTATCTTAATCCCAGGCCTTGAAAAAAAATATAGAAAATTTGGTTTGAAAGGCTCGTAGGAAATTGCAGTTTGAAATGGTTCTCAAAAATAAGATAATGAAGGAAATGAAAAATGATATAAATATGGTTGGAATCTCTTCCAAAATCAGTCTTTAGACATTATTGTTCATTAACAAGTTTTCACATGTTTGGGCTCTAAGATCAACCAGGCCCAGTCCTGCTATTTAGTGGGTACTATATGTAGTTTACTGTGTCAGTTATTATACTGATGATTTTTTTTTTTTTTTGTAAATAGGCAAAGTGTGCGATGCTGTTGAAGTAGCAGGAAAAAGTGTCATGTCAACGTCAAACACTGTTACAACCGATTTTGTCACTCATAGGTAAAGTCAAATAGATGAACAATCTATGTTAAAATACCTATAGAAAAAGTATGAAGTTAGGTCTTGAATTTGATGATACTATCTAGATCTTTTGTCATGCTCTTATGCTATAATGACTAGAATGCAAAATCCCCACGTTGAGCATGAGAATTGAAGTTTTAATTGCGGCTATGATGCTTGAGAATGTGGATATCTTGAATTCCCAAGTGTGCTACAACCGTGATGCCACCCAAAATACTGGGGTTTGTTGGACTGCTATGAGTTACCTGCTGATATAATGCTTGTTAAAAAATTAAAAGTAAAGTTTTGTTATTGGAAACCATAACTGTTGTGAGCAATTTTTGAACGTGTACACTTGCAGATATGGAGAAGAAGCTGCAAAGGCAACAAGTGAAGGACTGGATGCTGCTGGTCATGCTGTGGGGACTGCATGGGCAGCATTTAAGCTTCGACAGGCTATGAATCCTAAGAGTGTTCTAAAACCTACTGCACTCACCAAATCTGCAGCTCAAGCTGCTGCCGCTGAGCTTAGGGGTAAAATATCCAAGTGATTTCTGCCATCAGTGCTTCAATTAAGGTTTTCACCATCATAACATCAATGGCCACTGCTAGTCATTATACCACAGTTTCTTTCAGGACAGGTGGGAATATATATGAATGATTTGATTTTTTTTTTTTTTCTTGTGGGCGTATATCTTTGATCAGCATTAGATTTTTCCCAAGTGTAAAATGCAGGGTAATTCTACTTGCAGACAATTTTTTTGTACCAATTTTTAGAATTTAGAAGTGGAGAGAAGTGAATGATAGAATGGTTCATTTAATTGGAAGAGATAGAGAAAATATGTGTTGTAAATAAGTGTTTTTAGAATTGATTTGTATACTTTCGCTGTCATGTCAGTTAATTGATTAACATATAGTTTTCTTCGGAGGTTATCTTTCACTGATTCAATCCTTTGGCCAATGCTGATTGGTAACAACTTGCCATTAGGATTGAATTTTATTTTGTTTTCTCCTAATCTTAATTGGTTCTTGTTTTGAATTTTGAATTCTGATAAATAGGCTTGTGATACCGAATTTATGATTTTTATCTGTTCACTTATCCTTCCTAGTACTGTTATTATGTGACTAATGACTTTTTTTGTTGAACAATGAATATGCTGTAGCAACCTTGTCATACTTTCGTGTACCATGAACTAGTGAAAGTGTAAATTACTAGAATTGGATTAGCAGCTCGGAACTAGTTTGCAACATGTCATAATAATGCAAACTATTGTCTGTATTTAAGAAAAGCAGCATGTCATGAACTCAAACTTTATTATCTTCATTGTACTTAAAGCAAGAGAAAGTGAGAAAAAAAATAAAGTGAAAATTTTATGGGATTCTTTTTCTTGGTGCTTGATAGAGTGGTATGAGAAGTTAAGACTTTTGTTCACATCACAAGTAGCAGAATAAGATAGATCTATTTTTGAGCTTAAAATTGCAACAAACATTCCCTCCAGTTAAGGAGTAAGAAAAAAACTGTGACCAGAGCTGCTATTTTTTTCCTTTTTATCGCTCCTGTCAAACTAACAATAAAATTTGACATTTTCATTGTTTCCGTCCATTAAATTTATACTCAAACATAAGGTAAATGAAAAATATCAATAGCTTCCTTTAACAAGAAGCATACAATGATGTAAACGTTTTTGGGCCATGTACATAAGGCAAAGAATTTGTCTGTATTATGAGTTACTTGAAGATTGGGAGCATTACCGAGTCAGCAATCGCGTAAGAGTTCACTTTGTACTGAGATAGTGATGTCTTCAATTATCGGAGTAGTCAAAAGGGAATAAAGAAAATGCATGCATGCATACTATGTGTCCAACTTTCAATACAAGTTTTTGTTGATTTGGTGCACACGGTAAGCGTGCAGAAAAAAATGGCTGATTTATAGAACAGACCAGAAGATTTGTTTGAGAATGTAAATTTTGGGGTTAGAAGAGGTTTGAGTTGTAAGGAGTTTATGATTCCTTTTGTGATGCAGAGATGTTGAGTGTGACTAGAATTCTGAAAACAAGCCTTTTCTGAACATGATAAAAATACCCTAAACCCTAAAAATAATCAAGTTAATTTTATCCAGTTTCGTGAATAATTTGGCCTACTGTTTTTTTATTAATTAAAAAAATATAAATATAGGTTTAAAAAATAAATGAAGCAATTTTGGTCTAATCTGATAAGTTAACAAACTAAATCAGACCATAAAATATATCATCGGTAGATAAACTGCACTTTCCAGTTTAACCTCTTAGAATTTCGTTCTTTCTCCATTTATCATCCTCACTATCACACTACGTGTGGATAGAAAGTGACACTGCAGAAAAAATAGAGTGAAAAATATAAACAAAACTTCAATTGAAGTAATTTTAAGCGGAACTTTTTATTCTTTAAATGGATGGAACTAGGAAATAATTAAATCAAGTAATTATTTTATTTGTTGTATGTTAGAAAGTAAAGGAAGATAAATGAGAGATATGCAGAAGAATTAGTTTTATCCATATCACTAAATTCAACTTTAAATCATAATTTATATCCAGTGATCTAAGATAAATAGTTATTCCATCATGTATTTTGTATATAACTATAGGTTATTTTAATTGTTTTATATTTACTAAAACATTAATTTAAAACACCTTAAAATGGTTTTGAAAAAACTAATTACTTGAAATAAAATTACTCTCTGCAATACTCTAATTTACTTTATTCAAATTTAAATATAAACACAATATTATTCTAATATAAGTTGAAGCCTTACGTTCGAATTATCGGAGAGATTGAACCCAAAAACTAGTTTTATTACCTATTAAAATAATGTTTTTAAAAATATAATTAACAAATAATATGAATATAGTAAGAGTAATTATAATATTTTCCTAAAAATAAATATCCTACCTATGAGTTTCTTTGTTTCCATATAAAAGGCCCCTGAGATAATTAATTAAATTATAATAGTTATCCAAGTCATTGCTAAATTTTTCATATTATTAATTTTTCATGGGTAGTTACTTGCTGCTGGCGTCAATGACAACCTTTCAGTTCAATTATCTCATTCTGAAGCTTAATTAATCACTATTAAGATAAGAAAGGGGCTACGTGAGTGGCCAGTCACCTTTGGCATCTTTAGTTGATGATGACACTTCTTCATTTTTCTTTTGGGATGCAAAAGGGACCATATGTGGCCATTATTGGAGTATCAACTCAACTCATTAAGATGTGAAAAAACAAAACATATAAATTTATTATCAATTATATTTACACAATCCTTCAAATATATTTCTTTCAAAATAAAATAAAAATTTTCACAAGAAATTTAAATATAAATATTTAGATTTACCTAGATGTTTTATATGTTTCTAATATTGTAAGTTCTTGTATTAAGATAGATAACTTCACAGAAAATATTTAAGGTAAAACTAATTAAAAGAGAGAATTATCTTAGTCTCTTTTTTCTTAAAATGTCTAATTATTTCTTCAGTCTCGATATATATGTTTTGAGTATCATTCTGAGTGCCGATGAGCAATAAACTTTTAGTGTTTTTTGTTGAACTAATTTGTGTGGTTCTACTTTATAAGAGAATGAATATATATAATTTAAAATTACGAAACAGTCTTTGTAAGTGAGTTTGAAATTACGAAAAACCCTTATAAGTAGGTGATGACTTTGGGAATTATAAAACACTCCTGTAAGTAGGTATACTGCTTTCAAACAATATTTCTAATTTAAAAATTTCAACAATGCCAAAATAATTCTAAACAATACAAAAACTTCATAATTTTTTTAAAATTATTTATTTTAATTCAAAGGGTAAATTTGTAATTGTACTTCATCATTTTAAAAAAAGTTAAAAATCTCACACAACAAATTCATTATATTTAATTTTTTATCATCTTATTCCACAAGGATCAATTAGTAATTTCACAAATATATCAATTAAAAAAATAAAAAAATTTATAACATCTATCAAATCATTTTTAAATTTTCACAAACATTCTTCTCAAAACCCTTCAATCTTACCGTCTATCCATTAATCCAAACAACCTTACTATCTACACACAATCTACTCAAATTTCTTTAAATCCATTATCTGGAATCTACTCCTCTAACTAAACAAAGTCTTAGAAAAAGGAGAATCACTAAGTAAACTTCTATCACCTTAATAATCAAAACTTTAAAAAAAGAATGAATTGATATAACATTTCTCTTATTTAAATTACCCTTCATAGCTTGAACCATAAAGCTCCTTGCTTGAGAAACATAGTGCCCTTGATTAAACAAACTTCATACAATCCAATCTTTAATTTTACTTAAATCAAAACAAATATCTTTTTTCAATAAAAACCAGTTCTCCTTTATATGTTTTAGTTCAATTATATTCAAAACACTAAACTTGTTAAACAACATAACATTTCAAAATCAACTTCAAATATCTCATAAATCAAAGTAACATCAACAACTCACTCCAAATTAACACATAATATCAAACAAAAGGATTTATATAAATCAAATACATCATCAATCAAATATAATGCATTATTAATTTTCATTATATACAATCCTTTATAATAATTCTTATCATTTCATCATAGTTAATTAACATGACTCAAATAATTCAAGTCTCAATTTAAGAACAAAGTTAAATTTAAATCAAAAAATGTTTATCATATAATTGTGCATTCTTTTAATTATCAATTTCTTCCCAAATTAGTAAATCGAGTTAATTTTTCCTTAATTAATTCTTGTGTTCTTCAAAGAATTAATCCAAAAAATTATAAAAATTAAGAAAGTGTTAATTTTCTCTTTAGATGTCTGTCTCACAAATCAAATATATCATGATCTAAACTCATTAAAATTCATTTATTTGACTCAAATCTCACGTGCAAAGCATATATATATATATATATATATATATATATATATATATATATATATATATATATATATATATATATGTTGTTATATTTTAAAATCTAACAAGATCATATTTTGTTCTATAATATATTATCTTGCAATTTGATTGTTATAATAAAAAAAATAAAAAATAATTTCATAAGGAGAAATTAAAAGTTTTATATTTTAAATAAATACAAAACAAGTTCCTTTTATATTGAATATAACCTTTATAACTATTAAATATATTTACTTCAAACTAAACTTATAAAATTTTCTTTACGTAAGATGTTTTCATTTGAATGTATCCAAATTTGACCAATATTTTTGTAACACATTTTGTTGAAAACGTACTATATTAGTAAAAGATGTGTATTCCATTGCACTCCTCCTTTCAAATGAATGTCAAATTCTCAGTTTCAGTGGTAAGAGACCCTTGAGATCATTGTATCGAATCAAATGCTTATTATGGGTGTGGAAAGCAAGTTTCACTCTTAATAGTAATATATAGGATAGCTATAACTCAGTTTTGCAAAGCAAACCCTATTTCCTTAGTTATAACTTTTCATGACGGATTTCCTTCATCTCAGTGTGTCATATATTAATCCTACTTATAAGGGTAATTGATGGAAATCTAAATAGTATTTTTTTTATAAAACATATTCATTGCTTTCATTTATATAGAAAATGAAAGTTTGTTAAAAATGTGAGTGGAATAAGCTTCCTAAAAGATGTTACTTTTAATGTAGTCGCATCATTATAGGAATTCCAACTCATCATCATAAATGAGTTAAAAGACAATTGATTTTGAATAAACTAAACTACAATTTTGGTCAACTTTAATTTTTATTTGAAATTTCGATTTTTTATAGCTTTAGTTTCCACATTTTTAAAAAATTGAGGATTTTGATTTAATTTTTAATTTTAAGTACAATTATTTCCTTAGTTTTATAAATTAATTACTTTTTAAATGATATCTTAAATTAATATATTAGATCTAGGGTTTAATTAAATCATGATAAATAAATTTTTATATTACATGAATTTAAAGTTTTTAAACTATGAAGAATATGATAAAAAAATAGAAAATCAATATCACAAATAAAAAATACAATTTAACCTTAAAAAGGTAAATATGTTAGGTGAATTTATGGTTTTAAATAGAGGATAAGTATACATTAACTATCTTGATCAAAAGTCAAAACCATTGCCCAACTCCTATGGATATGATGAACTACTTGCAATTATAAACCCAATTGTGTGATATGACAGCCCCAACCATATAATAAAAATTAATTAAAAAATAGAAATATTAGGATTACATTGAAATATTACTATAACTTTTTATATTTTATGGGATTTTTATGTAGATTTATTATAAAATTATGTAATAAAGAAGTTTTATATTATTTTTTCTGTGGTTTAAAATTTACAATAAATTTTCTGAAAAATTTATTCATAGGTAATTTTCATGTGAAACAAAATTCACGATAAAATTTCATAAAAAAGTACATAGTAAATTTCTTGAAAAAAAAGTCCATTTAAAAATAATAAATGCTTTCTACTACAAATTTAAAAATTTCAAGTAACTTTCTGTTAATTTAGAATTCACAAAAAAGAAATTTCCAACTAATTTTTAATGTAAAATTTATAACTATGATTTTTCTACTGATCTTTTTGCAAAACAATTCACAAGAAAATTTTAGAAAAACTATATATATATATATATATATATATATATATATATATATATATATATAATTTTTATTCATATCATTTTAAAATGACAAAATAACTTATAAATTAATTATTTATCTTATAAATATTAGTACTTAAAAAATAAATTAAGAAATTAGTACTAATAAATAAATTATTCTACTTATACTTTTTTATATAATTTATAAAATAAGTAAATATTTACTGAACATATAAAATATTTCAAATAAACTAATACATATCTTTTGATTCATATTAAATTGTTTAAATATTTACATTTTTGAATTATATTATGTACTAATAACTAAAGTGTATTTAATTAAAAATTTCTGGTGATGAAGAGACTCTTTAATGGCTATCCGTTTTTTTTTTTTTTTCAGCATATTTT
>Ga0209700_102490_pt1 | contig 37042 bp, 21 predicted proteins | sample SiratroredBW_FD_187528 | JGI IMG/M metagenome (GOLD analysis project Ga0209700, IMG submission 187528) | Root nodule microbial communities of legume samples collected from California, USA - Siratro red BW (SPAdes) (version 2) | ecosystem: Host-associated > Plants > Roots > Nodule | place: USA...
GTATTTTTATTAAAATCTTATGTTAAACCTTCAGCAAAAAAAAAAATAGTGTATATTTCATAATTTTAATTATATATTTAAAAAACAGTTTAAAGATAAGAAAATGCTTAGGAAAAATAAGAAAAATTATTCATAAAAATTATTTTAAATGAAATATAAATATAATTTTTATAATATCTATTAATAATTATTAAAATTATTTTTTTGATTATATATGTGGATTGGTTTTAAAGTAACACTAAAAAATCACTATCCTAAAAGAATTAAAGAAATTTATAATTAATAAAATTATTTTTTCTTAAATGATGATCAAATCATTAAATTTTTAATTCTTTAATTAAATTTTAGAATGGATAAATATAATTTAATTTATTATAATATTTTATTTATTTGTTCAATATTGTACTATACATGTATTAAATACAAACATTTGATAAACACTTATTTTTTTATATTTTGCCATTTAATTTTTTATTATATCAATTACTTTATGTTATTTTTAAATAATAAATAAATATTTTTTCTTCTTAATTATATGTTTAAATTTTATTATTTCTTGTATTATGTTTTAATTTTGTAGAGACTAGAGATGTAAATGTCTTAAAAAAAACATTAATGGGCTTATAAAGGATTTAATATGATATGAAAAATCTTCCTTACTTTGTTTCCTACGTTATTATATAAATTTTATACATCGTTAATATAAATTTTATAAAGGACTTAATATTAACTACAAACTTTAAATGCGTCTATTTGTAATATATTTTATAGTTTGTAAAAAAAGTGTTGTGAAATACTTGAAAAAACAGAAACAGAAACTAGTCCCTATAAAAGAAAACGCACTAGTTTTCTTCTATAAGAATAGCATGCTCAAAATTTTCATCATTTTTTATTCAACACTGGTATCTGCTACAAGATCTTCATTCTTGCTTAGGAATTTTAGTTCTATTACCAAACTCTCTACACTGTTCTCTGCTGCAAGATCTTCATTCTTGCTTAGGAATTTCAATGCCATTACCAAACTCTCTTTCATCAAGTAAGTGGATCAACTGTCAAAAATTCTTAGAATAAATTTCTACCACATTTGGCATTACAATTCCTCATTCTTTCATTTTTCTTTATCTTTCTTTAAAAATTATCATTCTTCTTTATATTAAATGTGGAATCTTTCGTGGATTTCAAATTTAGTTATTTGGTGCCTAAGCCCTTTGAGGCAATTTGTCGACATAGACACTAATATTGACGATGAAGCTTATAACATTGAACCCATCTTCCAAAATCTAATGAGTTAGTCTTTTAGAGTTTTATGGTTGTTTTGGTTTTGTTCTTTGAATTTCTTGATTGAGGATGTGTTGTTATTTATTATTTTATACTTTTTTGTTATTTAAAGTGTCTCATAAAGTTCAGTTTGCTTTCTGAAACTTTTCTTTTTAGCTTTATTTTCTCTATGCTAATTTCTTTTTGGTTATATAACTAGTGTTTTCTGTTTGTGGAAAGATTGAGGGATGGTTCTATAACTAGTTATTCTGCTTGTGGAAAGATTGAGAATGGAAAATGGAATGAAAAAAAAAAAAACATGTACATAAAATTGAAATGTTTAAAATAATATAAATATAAATTCATTTTTTTTTTTTGTCATATGTGTGTCTTTGATGCTTTCTTGGTTTAAGCAATGATGAAAGGTTGATGTGGGACCTCGTTACAGATATTGCTAGCGAAACTAGAAATATAAGTCAAACTCTAAGGGATGTTATTTCTGCCACAGAGCTTGTTGGTAGGAGTTTTATATATAAACGATATGAAGGAAAGGGAAAAAATGGATATAGACATTCACTGATATTTTTGGTTTCGCTAACAATGTTTATAACCAGGTTCCACGTAAACCTTTCATCACTGATTAAACCAAAGGAAGCATCAAGGATACAAATGACAAAATAAAATAAAGATGTTATATTTATATTATTTTACACATTTCAATTTTATGTACATGTTTTTTTTTTTCATTCCATTTTTCATTTCTCAATCTTTCCATTAGTAATAACTCACATGTGACCTTAATTTCACCTTTATGTGATACAAAAATTATATCATGTGCAATGGAGTATAAAATTAATTATATTTTTATAAACAAAACTTAGTATGTCTTGAGATATTTAATTTGGATGGTCAAATTCAATATAATGATTATAATTGAATGTTTTAATTTATTTATGTTTTACTTATTATTATTAAATAATTGATAAGATATTATCATTCTTTACCTAGGTTCCAAGTATAATATTTATTAAATGTGCTATGAATTAAGAAAAGCAACGAATAACGTTTATATTTTATTTTATTTTATTTTGAGAGAAAGAAACGAATAAAGTTTGTTTTTGAGTGTGAGAAACGAATAAAATTACAGTATTAGATTAATGATATATTCTCTATGATAATGCTAATTATTCATTTTGAGAAGAATAATGTATTAGTTAATTAAATGGAAAAGGTTTGGTTTTATTTAGATGTGATGGGTGGTGTGTATTCTAAGTGGAAAGAATATAAAGAAGATAAATATGAATTTTTTCTTATTAATAATAAATATAAATTGAGGACTAATGAGTCATATGTCTTAGCTAGTCAACCTCAACAAGTGTATTATGTTCAATATACCAAAGACTCTTTTTGGTTAGTAGTAGTCAAAACAAAGCCTGTATAATATGCTAGAGAAAGATATAAATGAGGTGTGTTAAGAAAACTAAAACATTGGCTCAATCTCATTTACATTTAATAGGTCATATAATGAACATGGATTTTCATTGGATAGAAATGACTTAGCCTATACTACAATTAATGAAAATCCAATGATGTGATTCGAAGTTACTGATGAGGAGGACGACAAGGAAGTGAGAGTATTGATTTAACACATGATAAATAAAATAATATTATTAATGAAAATGATAATAATAAAAATTGATTATTGTTTTATATCATTTTGCAAAACAAAAATTGTTATTAGTTACATTTTTTTTCAAGTGATCTAGATTTTCAATGATATCTATTTTTTATTTTTATCCATATATCTTTATATAACTATTATTTACTTATATATAGAGAATAGTTTCGATAATTTAAATCTTATATATTAAATTTAAATAATAAATTTAAATTTGAAGTATAAAGATATAAATAGATGGATAAAAATATCAAAACAAATGTCATAATTATAAAATGGTATAATTGAACTATAGTTGTTTTTTTTTTTTAATAAAAAGTTATGGGTTCAATTCTAAAGTATAACAAATTTAGTATTTTTTAAAAAAACTGCTAGTAATATAATAATAATATTTTATGTTATATGATGATTATTAATTTATACACATTAAATAATTTTTTATTAATTATATTTTTATTAAATGAAAAATAATTTTATTATATGATATTTTATATTAAAAAATAGTTATTTGTGATTGGTATATTTTGTCATTTTTAATGAATCTTTTGTTACAAGTTAAAAAATAATCACAACTCATATAAAAATAATAATAAATTTAATCTTACAAAAATATAGTCACTTATGAAAAGAAAATGTTAAATTCAAATGAAATTGTGAAATAAGTTTTATTATAATTTTATAGTGATGAGAATAAAGTTGTCACTAAAAAGTCATAAGCTTAAATATAAAGTAGAACAAATTTAATATTTTTTAATAATTATTAATAATCTAATAATAAAAATTAATAATATATAATTATTATTAATTTAGAAACACTCAATAAAAAAATTATTAATTATATTCATGTCAAAAAGATAATTTTATTATATAATATTTTATATTAATAAATAATTGTTTGTGACATCTATATTTTATTATTTTTAATGAATTGTTTGTGATTAATTAATATATCAATAATGACAAGTTTTATATTTATCACTGTTATTTACATTATTATCACAAAATAAAAAAATAATGTTAGAATTGTGAAAAAAAATCATAAATTTAAATTTAAAATAATATAAATTTAATTTTTTTCTAGTATAATTCTATGTATTTATAACTTTTTTATTAAGTATATAAATTTATAATATTATTAACTAAAATAAATATTTGTTCATCTAAAAATATCTAATACATTTTATATTAATTATATTTTTATTATAACAAAATTAATTTTATTATATATTTTTTCAATAATTATTTATGATATGTAAATTTTTTAATATATATATTGACACTTTTCTAATTTTGTCATTATTGTAAATAATATTTGTAATAAATAAAAATATAGTTACGGATAATATATGAATAATATATAAATAATGACAAAATTTATATTTATCATTAAATTTTTGTAAAAAAAGCTTATATTGAAATGACAAGTCTTTGATGATTAACGCGAACATCAATTATTGTCTTATCAAGGAGAATCTGAAATCGAGAAGTGATTGCCAAAAAATAACACTAACAGCTTTAAAGAACTTGAAAGTGACTTTATTTTTTAATACATGTATATTTATGGTTTTTCAAAATGAAATGTCAATAAAGACAAATTTTACTCTCAATTAGTTTTCAGTTTCATCATTCTTACGAGTTTTTTTTATTACTTTGACTGTGGGTTGTTACTTTTAAAAACTAGTATATTTGAGCTTTTTACCTTAGCTTTCTGTGGAAAGTTAAATATATAAGTATAAATTAACATTTTTAGATGAATAGCGATATGAATTCTGGGAATCATGATAATACTCAAATTATATAAAAATATAAATTATGAAAAAGACTTATAGAAAGGTTGAGAACTTCTTACACCATTGGTGAAAGTAATTAAGTATTGTATTATGGTACACAAAATCAATAAATATTTCAAAGGTGAGAAATTTGTAATTAAAAAAATTTATATGTTGATTACTTTGCGTAAATGTATTATATTTTTTTTATCCATATAAATCGAACACGTATAAGAGAGTTTAGAGTAATTAACATGTGTGCAATAAACCAATTAAGTTAGACTTTCTTACAAACATCTTTTATTTAAACGGGATCAAATTGAATATTTTCAAACTAAAATAAGCATATAATAGAGTATTTGATGATAAAAATGTATAATCAAAATATAATATTATCATATAAATAATTTGGAACTGTCATATAAATAAAATATTTGATGTTGTTTAAGATAAAAGAACTAAATGGAGCATTTTTTGTTTAAATTGTAACAACTGAAAAGATTCATTTTAAACTCGAGATAAAAAAAAAAAACAACTCTAAAGTTAAGAGATTTATTAAAAACATATACCTGAACTAAAACAAAGTAAATGTTTTATTCTAGAAGTTAACTTTTATTAATTTATTTTCTTTAAGCTAAAAAAAGGATACATTAGCACTTTTCCAGTTTCACACATTGCATTGAAGTATTGTGTAATTTTGGAACACCCTACCATGTGGCTCGTTCGGACAACCCGTAAAGTCTATTGTCGCACGCTGACAAATGTACCACCAAGAAAAAGGAAAACCAAACACTCCTTTGCATTCACTACTTTTTTTTCTCCTTTCTTATCATCTTCAACGTTGCTTTTCACAAAGCAGGGTTTGTGTTCAGTACTCATTTCTAGGGTACCCCATCATGTTACTCCATTCTTATTATATTCAATCTTAACGTGCCCAATTGCATTTTAATATAATATATAGTGTGATTGAGAAAATAAATCTTACTCAATTCACATGGAGTGGAACCCTAAGCACTCTTTAACGACCACTTAAACGTACTTTTTTGAAAGTCACCAGAATCACTTTTTAGTTGTGTTTAGGTAATGCCAGCCTCTTTTGAGTAGATATCGTGATCCATGGCTCTTTGTTGCTTTATTCTTATATTAGTGTTATTATTTGTTAAGAAATTATTTTGCAGCCACTTTGTCTCAAACCGCGAGTACAAGTGAGAAACCGTGACTTCGTTCATCATGGAAGACGGCTTAAACTTCCAATAACACCCTTGATTTATGATTTTCTTTTTATATTCCCCAATTTAAAGAGAAAGCATTAACTTTATTCTTAAAAATAATAAACATTATCAAATTGGTTACTGAAAATAATTTTCAAGATATCAAATAAATTCTTAAAATTAACTACTTAACTATCAAATTTAACTCAATTTTATATAATCAACTTATAAGGTGAGATTCACACTTACTTATAAATTATTAAAAACTTTTTAATTTGAATATAAAACTTATATCATATTGAATAACTTTAAATCTAGTTCAATCTTATAAAAATGACTTATAAAATGAAATTTATACTCACTTACAAAAGGATTTTGTGGAATTCCACCATTAACATTTATAATATTCACTATATTTTACTTTTTTTTTTAGGTTTGATATTTTGACCACCTATTAATTTTTTATTGAATACTTTAATTTATATTTTTATTAAATATCTTTTTATAGATGGAGTTGGAGAAAACTTTATCAGTTCCCTCTCCCTGAACTAAATTCTTCCTTTAAAGGCATGCCAGTTGATTCATATATTTGTCTGATTTGATGCTTCTTGCTTCTCATATCGCGCCATACTCCGATAATCAAGGAATTATGGAACGAGTACAACAAAAATTATATATGTACACCAAGAAAATACGAAATACAAACTTATTGTTAATTAATCTCTAGATAGCAAAATCTGGCAACGTGGTTTCAGACTTCAGTGGCAAAGTCGCACGAAAAAGTAGAACTGCATATTTAATACCTGCAATTTCTGTCTGCTGCAATAGTTTATGACTAAGACATTAATAACACTTCAGTAGTAGCACAATATTTTGCACTAACGGTAATTAGATATATTAATGAGATTAGAATAAGGACCACCATTCAACTCTGGAGCAGAAAGGTTCTGAGGCTGCCACTGACTTGTGGCACGTGTAATTTTGAAGCTTGCTGACAAAATGCAAAAGATTCTTTGCTCAAATCACAAAACCCTTTTTTGAAATTTTGTAGCATATAGCAGTGGTAGTAGTACTGCATATTTTCCACCTTCCCCAATATCATTATTTTGCTACCTTGGTACTCAGCACCACCTTCCAGAATCCTCTCCTTGGATCTCTCACATTGTGTGAAAGCAAACAATCCGCGGATTTCCTGGCAGGTTGGAGATCTATTTCTCATGAATAATTCGTCGTGCATGATAATAATAACAGCGCAATATAAGCAAATTTTAACCAAGATAAGAGAAAGAAACATAATAACTTTGAAAACAGTGCTAATTAAGTACAAACCTTTCTTTCCCTTGCCTAACCTTTTGGAACCAAGACGAAATGAGTAATCTGAGTACATAAATGTCTCCTTATAGTTGGAAATTTTACCAAAATGGTATAATTGTATACCAAATTTATCAGAATGAGCATATTTCAAAAATATTATTAGAATTGGTAAATCGTGTTTATGAAGTGCTTCTCCAGTGTTTATAGTGTTTAGTGTTAAGAAGCTGTGAGATCACAAATATGATTTTAATAATGATTTAAATTTTACACAAAAGTCGTCCTCAGTTTTAATAATTTTTGTTTTAAAAATATTTTGAAGAAGTCATGTTTACTGAAAATGACTTTGATTAGTTAATTTTGTTGTTAAATCTTTTTCAAAGTTGAATCGTTAGGAAGTATGACGACTTTAGTATTAGATTGTCTAGTATGTTGGCAGTGTGTCATCTTTTTCATTTAACATTAATTTGCTTAGTGCGTATGTTTATATTAAACTGTATATTTTATTTGTTTACACTACACCATCTAATTTATTTATGTAAATAGATTATTAAGTATGTTTGTTTACACTACATTGTCTTGTCTATTTGTGTACACTATACTATATAATTTGTTTGTTTATCTTAGACCGTTTAGTTGTTTGTTTACACTAACCCGTTTAATCTAGTTGTTAACATCTGACCATTTGTCTACACTAGACTGTCTAGTCTGTTTGTTTAGACTAGTTTGTCTAGTCTTTTTGTTTATACTAAATCATCTAGTTTGTTTGTGTAACTAGATCATATAGTTTGTTTGTGTACACTAAATTGCCTAGTTTGTTTGTTTACACTAAATTGTCTAGTACATTTGTGTACAGTAGACCATCTAATACGTTTATTTACACTAGATCATCTAGTATGTTTTTTACAATAGATCGTCTATTCTATTTGTCTACACTAGATTGTTTAGTTTGTTTATTTATACTAGATCGTTTAATATGTTTATCCACACTAGACAATCTAGTCTATTTGCTACAGTCTAGTGTGTTTGGTTAATATATAACATAAATGTGAAAGATAAAATGTACATGTAACTAGCTTGTGCATTGTTTAATATAATACGTTGAATCTGAGGGGTGTCTGATGTTAAGTCCAATGTATTGATTCACTTAGAGAATCTTCTTATTCTTCGTATTAGTTAAACCTTTAATATGATCTTTTGTAGTCCCATTTTATCATATACAATTTCCTTGAAATGCATAGTTAAAGGCACTCCATGAACATTCGTAGTCTTGAAATTGTAATTTAACCAATGAGTTAAGAAGTTGAACACTACAAACAAAGTTGAAACTAAAAAGCACGATACTGAATGGAAATCGTCTTAGCACTTAATGACTTCACATGCATAAAAGTCGTCCCTTGGGCTAACGACTTTAGTGGTGCACAAGATTGAATGGAAGTCATTTTGCAAACTTCCATTCATTTAGAAGTTGACTCCAACTATGATGACTTTAGCTTTGTTTGTCAAGGCACGTGTTTTGATTCTTTTCCCCTCACATGAGTTCAGTACTTAGCTTCATTGAATAAGAGATTCCTTACATCATCATCTCACACTCTTGAATTCAAACCACCAATTTTCATAATGTATTGGCAAAGTATTCCAACTGAGCTACTAAACCTTGATCAACTTCACAAAGAGGACATGAGAAGAAGAATTGGTCGATATTGGCCACAATATTATGCCAATTGGATAGCTACGTGGAATGACCATCAAGATCGTATAATTCAAGGAAATGAGTTCAACAGAAATGACCATTTACGTGACAAAACTATTTGCTGCATATATATAATGTTAGATAACGATGGAAGTTCATTTCCAAAATTCTTTAATATTGTTCTTTCATTCATCTTAAATTAACAACTAATTTTAAAACAGTATGACACACCACTAAGAGAATAAACAACCTCATTCACAATCCTATGAACATCATGTTGGGTCTTCTTATAGTGTTGAACAATTTCAAAAACAACCTTTTCGTTTGCCAAGTCTTTAACCAACTAGTTGTTTGAATATATGGATCAACCCCATACCATGTCATTCCAACGAGTACCTTACACTTACACCACATTTCCATCTCAGACAAATTGTTTTCATGGTCCATTAAATATATTTGCCACTTCCACAATGACCGCTCCCTCAATTTATCTACAATCCAACTTCGTCCATACATTGTTATCAACCCACAATGCCTTCATAAGAGTCCAAAAATCCAAGTGAGTACAAGAAAGCTAAAGACAATGACGATGATACTCCACCTCCTAGCATTTCTATCCAATAAGACCCATAAGGATGATCAAGAAGAAAAAGAAGAAGATCACATTGTAGCACAACAACTCACAAATGATTTATTCATTGTTATATAATGATAATGTATTTTCCAAATTATCACTACATTTTCATTTTTTAATTAATGTATAGATCTTACTTCTTTTACTTATAAATTTTAATTTATTAAAAACAACAAATTAATATAATTAATTTTAACTCGAGAAATATAGTTATAAGACCTAAATATTTTTTACTTATTCATGTTTATAGTCTGTAAACACATTAGACAGTCTGGTGAAAATAAATAGACTAGATAGTGTAGTGTAGACAAACATAATAGACAGTCTCTTAACAACTAGATAGTTCATTGTAAACAAATAAACTAGATGATCCAATATAGACAAATAAACTAAATTATCTATCAACAAACTAGACAATTTAATGTAAACAAATAAATTACACAATTTAGAATAGAGAATAGACTAGACAATTTGACAACAGACTAGAAGTCTACTGTTAAAAAATCGACTAGACATTTTAATATTAAACAAGATGGACTAGACAGTCTGTCAACAAACTAGACGGTCTAGTGAAAGCAGTCTACACAATCATAAGGAGGCCAAATATTGAAGTCGTCATACCCTTTAACGACTTCAACTTCCTAAGAAAAAAGGTTTACTAACAAAATTAACTTAAATTAAAGTCGTGCTCAACAAACATGACTTCTTCAAAATATTTTTTGAGATAAAAGTTGTTAAGATAGATGACAACTTCTGTATAAATTTTAAATCAGTATTAAAGTCATGTTCATGTATAATGTTTGTGAAGAGTGAAGTCGTGCTCCATGAACATGACTTACCAATTTTGATAATTTTATAAATTTATCTGTTCTAAAAAATCTATGCAAAATTGCTCTTGCTAAAATTTCCTCATTAGTAAAATTACTCTAATTTTGTATGATTATAGCTAAAATTTCCTCATTAGTAAAATTACTCTAATTTTGTATGATTATACCACAAAGCTTTTATTTTTTTTTATATCACAAATACCTTTTCCTAGCATAACTTTGTTCAAGTCTTGTAGAAATATTCTGAGAAGAAAATTTTTTTCTTTTAGATCATGTCTTCCTCTTTAAATATTTAACTTAATTTATACCTATAAAATTCAATATTATCGATTTTATTCGTTGATAGAGTTTTACAAAATTGCAAGTTTTTTTTGGTAAGTCATTCATTACGAAATTTTGTGGTACATAAAACATCTAATATTTTAGTCCAAATACCTCTTTGGTATTTTCTTCTGCAGAATTTACTGAAAATAATTAGTCAATTTCTCTAAAAATATTAACTATAAAGTATAACATAAAGAGGGGTATTAAAATCTTGTTCAAATTTAAAACTTGTTCCAATAAAAACCAAAGCATCTTGAATGGTTACAACGTCACACTATTGTTAACAGAGGAATGGTATACTATTAAGTCTTCTTTGAATCAGTTTGCGGTACTTTATAACACTATATATCCAGGGTAATAGGGTTAACCTACACACTGTGCAGAAGATGTGCAGTGTGCACTATGATTTTGTTTGTTTATATATACATGACGATGGTCCACAATTTTGTATGGCAAATGCAAAGACAGTGGTAATATAGGCTCCGTAGGGCCATGAAGCCAATCAATCTCAGAAACTATCCGCAAATTTCTCGACCAGTGAATATATACAGACATGGTAGTATCCATTATAATACCATCATGAAAAACTTACCAAGTTATTTTTGTCACCATATTACAACGAGAACAAATAAGGAAAAGTAATAGCCACACTCTTAAAAAGAAGCCAAAGAAAGTCAAAAATCCAATAGGGACAAATCCATCCTTGTATTTAAGAGCATTATTATGTATTCAAAATTTATTTGGCAAACCAAGCAAGACAAAAAATTCCCTTCTCATATTGTATATTTAAGTTTTTACACTCTTCAAACTACCTTATCACTTAACATTTTCATTTTTTAACACATATTATATGCTATGAGTACTTTATATATATATATTCTCACTTATGAAATTATATTTTGTTAGTTTCTTTATTAAGTTATGATTGTATGATGTGAAATGAAAAGGAAGATACGTTTTTCATTTTTAAATAATCTCTAATTTTGAGAAAATTCAAATGAAGAAACGATCCCATTAGATAAGTTTAATGTCATTTTTTATTTTATATTATTTGTTAAATATTATGTAGCTCTGCCATTCAAAAGTAAAAAGGTATCTTCTCTTTCATCATAATCTAATTATTTTAATTAATGCTTAAATATCTTCAATCAATATAAATATTTAAAAAATCATTAAAACTTGTATATTTTAATAACTAATAAAATAGTTTTCTCTTAATATTTTATAACTTCAATTTTATTGTTATTTTACATATGTGAAGCCTATGTAGACCAACGAGCAAGATACTTAGATTTTCTTTGGATAGAAATTTTGAAGAACTTTTCCAAAAGCTAATAAATCTGTTAAAAAGACTCCATATTTTTAATAAAGAACTCCTAAAATATCTTTTAATTTGCATCCAGACTTTTACAAGCTCATTTATCTTTAACCCAAAAATGAATGTATTGAGTTATTATTATTATTATTATTATTATTATTATTATTATTATTATTATTATTATTATTATCTTTCTCTTTTTCTTTTCTTTGTTATTGGATAGCTTTATGTTGGATATAAACAACAGTACATCTGACTTGAGAATAGGACCACATATGAGACCATTTTTATAATGATTCCACATATATTTGACAAACTCTAATAAATACATCAACTGATTAGATATCACAATGTAAATGTTAGTACATGCAGAGAAACATAGCCATCATGTAATAAATCCGTGTCTTCATTATTAATGAGAGCATCTTTAGAAATATTTTCATTTTCCTTAAATCACATAATTCTCTTAAATTAAATATTCAATCTTATTTATAATTTTATTCTTAAAAATAATTAGTTAATTTAATTTTCTTAATTGTGCTGAATTTTAAATGTTGATGCACTATCAAATTAAACATACTTTTTATTTAAAATAAAAATATTTAATACAATTTTAAAATAATTATTATAAAAGTTAACATATATATTTATATATATCATAGTTAATAATTTATTTAAATTTTTTATTTATTCATGAGAATATTTGTCAACATCTTCTCTTATTCATGAAGGACTCACTTATCTGTATTGGAGTTTATAGAGAATATATAATTTATAATTAGATTATGTTGGAAAATGTTTTACAATGTGAATGCATCCTAATTAAATATATATTTCTACTTTTACCAACCTTCTATTAATGATTTTAATACAGAAACGTTTTAAATCTTTTTTTTTACATGCAAAAGAAAAGGACAACCTTGCACAGTTTTGTCAACAAAATCCCTCAAGGTTCAGACTGAGAGAAGGTGAGAGTGAGAACAGGGGATCTACTACTGAAAACAACGTGGCCCCCCTGCAATCTCATTCAAAACATACTCACCAAATCATAAATTCAGATAGTATATAATAAATTTATAGTTTTTATAACAGTTTTCTTAAAAAATATTCTAAATAAAAACTTAGAACCCTTGTCAAAACTCTATTCTTTAACCGTTGTTTTCATTTAGGAACGTTTGGTCACCATAAATATTATTTAAATCTCGTCTTTAGGATTTAACTTAGGTTAAACATTCAGAAACAATAATAAAAACCTTAAATTGTTGAAAATTGACACAACTTCAGTGATACACCTGAAGATAAGAAAAAAAAAAAATTCAATCTTACATCTTAAACCTTAAATTCTAAATCAATATTATCATAATAATATTAAAATCAAAATATTGATATTACAAGATAAAAAAAAAAGTTGAAAACCAATTTTTTTTCCTTAAATTTCATTTGAGAGGTCTGTGTTATTTTGTATGAAAACTTTGTATCACTTATTTGAATACATATTTCTTTTTGATTCATTTTTTCAAAAAGCAAAATCGCAACAGAAACACGAAGCTCTAAAGCTAACAAATACTTCACAAGATACTTCTAAAGCTGTAAAACCTGAGCTAGTCCGTTCCTTAGTTTCCAGGGCGAGATGACTAATACACCCTTGTGCCTTATTCCCGCCCGAACGCGGAATTAACGCCTTAACTACCGGTGGGACCCACCCATAAGTCCTAGTGGCACACTTGTAAATAACACCAAATGAATGGACCGCATCGTAAAAACAGTTACACCTGTTGTACTATAAGAAACCCAAAACTCCCTTTGACTGTCTAACTAAACTAAACCCACAAACACTCACTCACTCACTCTGCCGCCACCACACTGTCGGCAGCGCCCCAAACGCAACTGTTTCTTTCTAACAGCGGCAAGGCGCCACCCACTTCGCTTCTGTGCACAATGCAGCTCCACCGTGCCTCCACCGCGGCGAAAAGCCTTGCCTGCTTCAGCTTCGCCTTGAAACTCGTGCTGCTGTACGCCGCCGAGGGACAGCCTCAGCACCGCGGCCCCGACCTACATTGGTACCCCGGAACGGCCACCTGGTACGGCGACCCCGAAGGAGACGGCAGCACCGGTAACTAACCTCACGAGATCTCTTCTTTCCACATTTCACTCACTAATACGCAAACACACTCCACTCGCCGAGTTAACTCAGTGAATACCAATGTAGAAACATAAAGACAAAATTTAGATTGTGGTTTTGGTGTTGAATTCCAATCAGAAGATAATTTAGAAGAAATCTTAAATTTAACCAGAAAGTTACAAAATTTAGATGAAACAATTTAGTTTTTTCATCTCTCTCTTAATTCTACAATTTATTGTCGAATCTTGTTTTCTCTAGTTTATCTAAGTGTTTTGCTTGCAATGTTGTTCTTAATCAAAATCTAAGTTTCAGTTTGGTAATTTGCAGATACAGATATGCATTACTTGTTTACAGAGAAAAATTTTTGTTCTGACTGGAAAATAGTAAAAGCATTTACTTTAACCTCAAATCTATGGCAGTTTTAGGTTCAGTTTATCTAAGAGATAAATTGTAGAGTTTAGTAAAAGTTTTGTGAAAAAGCTTATAGATTTTGGTTATGTGGGTGTCGTGTTGGGTTAATAATGAGTGAGTAGTGTTGGTGTTGGTGGAGATTGATTGGGTGAATGATGTGTGAAGGTGGGGCATGTGGGTACGGTTCGATGGTGGATGTGAAGCCGTTCCGAGCGAGAGTGGGAGCAGTGGGGCCCTTGCTGTTCATAAAAGGTGAAGGGTGTGGTGCCTGCTACAAAGTGAGGTGTTTGGACAAGAGCATATGTTCAAGAAGAGCCGTCACAGTCATAATCACCGACGAGTGCCCCGGTTGCCCCTCCGACCAAACACACTTCGATCTCAGTGGTGCTGCCTTTGGTCGCATGGCCATTGCTGGCGAGAACGGTCCTCTCAGAGACCGTGGTCAAATCCCTGTCATTTACCGAAGGTATGCATGCATTATGTTATAGAACATGTGAAAAACTTTAGTGATTTACAGCTATATATAATAGACTGTAAGTGTGAGCATTGTTCAGTTGATTATATTACTTTATTTGGGGCAGGGGACCTTGTTATGTGCCATTGACTCTTTGACTATGACTGGGACCGTTTTACCCTTCTTTTGTTTAGTGTGAACATTTGACTTTTTGACTGTTTTTCTAGCTTATAGTATTATTAACCCCGCTACCCTTTAAAGGAAACAAAGGTTACTCTCTGTTTGCACTTCCCTGCTTGTTTGTATATATCAGGATGCTACATTATCTGCATGCATCTGACTGATGTACATGTACCCTTTTGTTTTTGTGGATTCATTAAAGGAAATGTTCATTTTAAATATCAATTTCTGATGAATGGGGTTTGTATTATTTGCAGAACACCGTGTAAATATCCCGGGAGAAAAATTGCTTTTCATGTTAACGAAGGCTCCACACCATTTTGGCTATCACTTCTGGTTGAGTTTGAGGACGCAGAGGGAGATATTGGCTCCATGCATATACGAGAAGTATGCATCTTTTCTCTCTTCTCAATACTTATTTCCGTTAATACATAACTTTAGTTTTCCCTATTGATATTATATACCCAAAATTATAATAAGTATGTTTTGTTTTGCTCCATCTATGTTCCTCATGTATATTTTTATATGTGGGTGAGTTGTTGAAAGAAAGAGTAAAAAATAATACACGAGAGAAGAATCTTAAAGTTCTGTCTCAGAGAATCAGATGCCGTTACAGCTAATGGCCTCTGATGTGGTAATGTGAAATATATTCTTAATATATATTTTTATACCTAGAATGCACACTTGGTTTATTTTTACCTATAATAAAGTGCAACGGGAGGGTAATATATTGATTGCATCTTTGGAACCCTGCTTCTTGAAAAGTGTTGCATATTGGACCGAAAGTAACTGTGCAAAGGTGAGAAATAAAGCATTATGCTCATTCACATTTTTTACTGTCCAGTCTCCCTTGTCCAGAGTTTGACAATTCCAAATTTTGGGGACGTGTCTCCTTTAGCACACGTGCCTCAACACTACCATCTTTTGCACTTTAGGAGGAATAGGTTTTTGCCAAAGCTTGCAATTGGTGGAAGATCTTCTCTCCTATTAAATATATTATCATTGCCTTATTCCTCATATGCATAATGGTGCCCGTTGGCAACATCTAATGGTGGTGCTTTTTCTGTATTTTCTGAACTCAAAGCATGTGATATGGGACCAATGTTAACAGTAATATTCCTCATTTCTCCCTATTGTATGAATTTAGGAGCTAAATTACCAAAACAAATTAAACAATTAAGTGTTGATTTTCTCTATTTGTAAACAAATTCTTATTTGGTAACATTGTTGTTGTATTTTGCTATTGGCAGGCAGGGTCTACGGAATGGCTGCAGATGAATCACCTCTGGGGTGCAAATTGGTGTATTATTGGGGGACCTTTAAGGGGACCATTCTCAGTGAAATTGAGCTCTTCCAGTGGTAGAAGTCTCTCTGCAAGAGATGTTATTCCAGGCAATTGGGTTCCAAAGGCAACTTACACCTCTCGTCTAAATTTCTACCCCTAGTCACACAGGCTCTTGGTGCAACTAGTACAAGCACTACCACACCCAAGGCTTCTTCCCAAAGGGGGAAGAAATTAATGACTACATTTTAACTACTTAAAAGTTGGTGATGTCCCATAACTCCAAAGTAGTCTCCATGGGCTTCCACCTCTTCTTTTTTTCCCTTTTGTTTGCTATATATACATTAGTTTCTCTTCTTTTTAACCCTTCACCCTTTTTTTTTTGTAAGAAAAGTAGCCATTTGGAGTGCACAAGAGCATCCAATGGTCCTTCTCCTTTCTTATTTTTTTTGTTTTCAAACAGTGGGTAGTAAATGTATGTAATGTGGCCATCTCCAAATTGGAGAGAGAGCGTGTAGTATTTTAATTCCTTATGGGGTTGAATGTGTGTACTGGTCCCATTGGTCTTTTAGTGGATATTTATTGTTGTGGACACTTGAATGTTTTAACTTTCATGTCATTTTCTCGTGATAAACTCTACATTGTGGGTCCTCATCATGGCTAGTTTCCTTGTGAGCTCTCATTGCATTAATCAAGTTCCATTTAGACCAAAAGAAAAGCTCATTCCAATTGGGAAGATCATTGAAAGACGTGTGTTTCCTTTACCATGTCTTTCAAATCCTACTACGTCAAACTTTTTAACCATTTGAGACTTAGGTTGAAGGTGTTATGATTTCTCTCACAACTCCTAGTCATCTTTCCGATAGTCACTACATAAAAGATACTAACTACTTTTAACACTTTTTTTTATTCTATTTATCATAGTAGTCTCTTTTATTGATTGACATTTATTAAAAAGTAAATAATATTAGTATTTTTTTTATTTGTTCTAGTTAAAAGTATTGAGACTTAAAGTTAACACATTTAATTTGTGATAGCTTCCTAACTTCAAAGGTCAATTTATAAATTTAAATCCTTAAGTTTGGTATTCTTTAGGGATAATAGATCTTAGGAGACAAGATAATAGAGTCAAGGTTTAGTAACTGTTAAAATGCAAGATTTTATGTGATTTTCAATTGCCAAGTATTAGGAAGGGTGTTAAATTTAGCCAACTCGATCTAGCAAGATTGAGTCACTATTGTTGACTTAAAAATAAGAGCCAAAAAATTTTGTGACCATCTATTTGTAGAGTAGAACCGGGATGCTCACTTGTTTTCCTAAATATTAATTGGAAATGATATTATAAAAATAATAAATTAAAATTAAAATTAACTTATATAATTGAATAAATAAATTAATTAACTAAAAATTTAAAACATTGAAATACTATTGAACAATATTATGATCTAAAAAGATAAAAAGAGAAATAAAGTGTCAAACTTAGTTAAAAGTAGTAAATAAATATAATGAAAAATTAATAAAAAATTTATAAAGAATTATTTTTTATTGTTGATGGGTTATAAATGAAACTATCTATAATCTAGCTCAAACATTTTAATATAAGGATTAGTAAGTCGGGTTTAATTTGATCATATTTAAAATGTTATATTTTTCTAACCCAACACTCCTACAAAGCATGTGGGAAGTCTCAATTTGTGACGAGGTTTCATTGTATGAAAGTAACTATTTGAATGTTTATTATTATCAACTAGATTGACAAGACTTTCTGATTTTGTGAGTTAAAATAACTATCAAATATAAATAATACAATTTAAAAGAAATATACACTTTTAAAAATAATTTATAAATTAAAATAAATATATTTATTAATTATTTTAAGTAGAAAGTTACAAAGGTATGGAAAAATATGGATGTTTCTACCAATTTTATAAATAAAAAATTTACTTTTATTTATTAAAAGATAAAATTGTTTAATTAAAAATAAAGTAAAAAATTATCCAATAAAAAGTAGTTACAAAAATATATTCAATTAAACATAGGCAACCATGTTTTTTTCCAAATAAGTCATCATGTGCATGTGTAAATAAATGAAGTAAACCAAAATTAAAAGAAATGAATTACCGTCGCCTGAGAGATTCGAACTCTCGCGGGGAAACCCCATGTACTTAGCAGGCACACGCCTTAACCACTCGGCCAAAGCGACTTTGATAATTTGCAACTTTTCACAAAATTATTTACTAATAAAATTAATGTTTATAAACAAATATTTCAACTCAAAATTACTTTTAGCTAAAATTGATTTTACAAAATCAAAGTACAAGCTCTAATTTGATGATAGTTCGAATGAAATTATATAAGTTCTATGTACTAAATACACCATTTGTATATTCAATTTAGTTAATAGATATAATATTATTGAAGTTGTCTTTTTTTATATAATTTCAATTTATTATAATAATATTATTATAAATATTATTAATAATAAATTTTTTATTATAATAAATATAATATTATTAATATTAATTTTTATTCTAATTATTATTAATTTATTATAGCTAATTTATAATTACTTTTTTAGTATAATATATTTGAAAATTTCTAATATTTTAACTTGTGCGAAATACTAAAAATAAATAAAGGTAGAATGAACACAAAATAAGAGGAGATAGAAATTGTTTTCTAACAAATATTATTATATCTCATTGTGTCAAAATATAACTAGTAGAAGTAAAAATAAGAAGAGAGAAAAAATGGTTCAACAACATTATAATCAGTTAATATATTAAATATCAGTACATTAATGACTTCTACTTCAACATACATTATAAATATGTTATTCACAGCATACATAGAAGAATTATAAGCCATTTTTCTTTTGTATTATATATTCTGACGCATTTGTGATAAACAATAATTGGTTTCTTTTCTTTTGTATTATTCAGAGATGTTTGGATTTACTCCATTACTAACAATTGCATATGTCAGATCATGTATTCTATTTCATATATATTTTTTTTAAATGAATTCAATTGAGAACATTTTTTTCTTCCAATATATTGTTTTTATTCCTTCAAATATATTGTCTAGAACCTCTGAACATTACTTCCACACATTATTTTGAACAGAGATGATAAAGTTAAAATTTGAAATCTTACAACAAAGAAATATAGCAAGAGAAAAAAAAATATACCTTATGGAATGAAACCTTATGCAATTGCATATGATTATTTTTAGTGTCAAACTTACAAATCTACCTTATTTACATTTTAAAAGTAATTATACTTTATTAACTAAACTAATTTAATTCTTTTTCCAAACTAATAAAATATCAGGTAATATATCCTTATCATAAATAAATTTCACCGTAAGAAAAATAAAATCAGTTTCTTAAAATCGATTCTATATAAGCTAATTCATTCTTTTAATAAAGGCCAATTCATTTAATCTTTTTTATTTAAATTGATAAAAATAAACAAGTTTCGAACAAAATGCACTATTAAAGTGATTACAGATTAACATCTCTTTTCTAGAAGCTAAAAAATTTACAGATGATTTAACTTTTATACAAATCTATCCTCTCATAATTAATGAACAATTATACCATCAATTCATCATATTATTATATTATATACTTTCATATCATAAAAAGATGTTACAAACAAAAAGAGAATAAAGCACTAATCAACTAACCAAATCCTTAAAACACTGCATGTCCCGGAAACAAAATGATTAACAAAGCACCCTTTAGCAGTCAAGGTTCCACAATGAAGAGTAGTAGAAGAACTTTTGTGTTTTGTGTCTGCCACCAACACAAACCCTAAAACCCTTCTGAATGAATGAACTACATCCATGTTGCAGGCTCCAAACCCCTCTTTTGGACTCTACACTCCATTTCTTGCCTAAAAAGAATAGACAAGAGAAAAGCACGAAAGCAAACAAAAGAAAAAAGGGTCCTTGGAATGAGCAACAAATTACCATATTTCTCGGCTTATTTCATGTCCCCATCGTTTGGAAACAAATGATCTTTGCTCAAATTTGTCAATGCTTAGGGCTATGTTTGATTTTCGGTTGGGAAGTCCCAAATTTTTTATTGCTTTCAGTTGGTTTCAACTGTAAAATTTATTCAAACTTAACTTCACAGATTTTAAATTCAACATATATCATAAGTTTGGTTGTATAAAAGTTACACTACGTGTGAAAGAGCCTTAAATAAAAGTTGAAATGTAGTTTTAAAAAGTATAATACTACTTTCGAATTTCAGTACATAAAATAAAAAGAAATCATTTATTTTTCTGGATAGAAAAGAAAAATATTTTCAACTTCTTGTCACCTACCCAAAAATCTAGTTGTCTATGTTTAGATTTGTTAGAAGAGTTCAAAACTATTTTTATTTCAAAAATATTAAATTCATTACCCTTCATTCATATTTTGAAATTTAAAAGTGTGCCTTTCAATTTTAAGAAAAATACATTTTGAACTTTTACCCAAGCTATATCTCCATCTTTAGCAACGAGATCAGATAATCATCATTTGCGTTAGAAAAAAAGAACCTCCTTTTCCTGTTTGCTTAGTCCTTTCTTAGCCCCACATACGACAAAAACATAATACACATAAAAGATTTTCAATTTAAAGTATTAATCAGTTTCTAAGCTCTATTTTCTCAGATGGGTGTTTTTCAGTCTACACTTCTCTATTTGATTTTACTACAATCATGCAGGATTATTGCTTACAAAGACCAAGAGTGGAAGAAAGCCACTGCAACTTATGCCAAAGACTCAGAGGGGTCTCTTGTCACCGGTACTACTTCTCTTTCTCCTTGGTTCTTCTTACGTAGTCTCAGGATGAAAACCACATCATGTTTTTGACAATGTGGTTGTACTATGTGTTGCAGAAGGAGCTTGTGGTTATGGAGATCTCCACAAGGCAAGTTATGGCAAACACAGTGCTGGCTTAAGCACCATGTTGTTCAACAGAGGGAGCACATGTGGGGCATGCTATGAGATCAGATGTGTAGATCACATCTTGTGGTGTGTGATGGGAAGCCCTTCTGTAGTTGTTACAGTTACAGATTTCTGTGCTCCAAATTATGGGCTTTCAGTTGATTATGGTGGCTGGTGCAATTTTCCAAGAGAACATTTTGAGATGTCAAAGACTGCATTTGCTGAAATCGCCAAGAATAAAGCTGATATAGTGCCGGTTCAGTATAGAAGGTAACCAAAATACAAGTTTCAATGACAAAGATTGGTTACATTTAGGGTAGAATCTGTTTTAGGAGCTCTATTTTCAGTCAAAATTGGTCTTGAACTTAAAAACATGATATTTTGAGATTTTCATCCCTCACCCTAACTCTTTTGTTAACTCTTAAAAGAACGAGATTTATAACATACAAGACCAAAATATTTGGTTAAAAGTGAAGAGACTTAAAACACATTTGACCCTATGTTAATATTTAAGTTTGTTGCAGAGTAAAGTGTGAAAGAGGTGGTGGCGTGAGATTCACAATGAGTGGGGGTTCTCACTTCTATCAAGTGCTGATTTCCAATGTTGGTCTTGATGGAGAAGTGATTGCTGTGAAAGTGAAGGGGTCTAGAACAGGATGGATACCAATGGCAAGGAACTGGGGACAAAACTGGCATTGCAATGTCAACTTTCAAAACCAGCCTTTGTCCTTTGAGGTAACAATCAGTAGTGGAAAAACACTCACATTCTACAATGTAGCACCCGCAAAGTGGATTTCAGGACAGACATTTGAAGGAAAACAGTTTCAGGATGAGTAGATTCACAACTCCAGATAGCATAAGTTTTGGGGAGGCTTCAATCTTTGACTTTATAAGCTGTAATTGTAAACCATGATTAGTGAGATCACCTCTCAAAGAGCACAAGCTCAATTGTATATATACATTTTCTCATGATTCATGATCAAACACTTGTTCAAGCCTGTGGTGAAAATGATAAAAAGGAAAAAAAGTTCACTCATTGAGGGAACATGTAATTACTTGAAAAGCAATGTCCTGTGTAAGAATTCAAATGAAGAACTCATTTTCTTTTCAATCTTGTGATTAATCCATCTTTGACAAATTAATCCATCTTAAGAATAAAAAGTTCTTCGTTGCGAAAGAATAATCAGAATTTAATTTTTTATCCAATAAATATTCAATGCGTGCCACGCATGGTTAGAGACCAGGTGTAAGCGTAATAGCTCGACACTTCAGACTACAGGAACACCGAAACGGTGTCGCTTTCTAAAAATAAGCATCAGCACCGTTCTTCTCTTCACTTGCTTCCGTTCATTCTCTTTTTATTTGGAGCTTTCTAGAATCTTCTCAGACCTGAAGCTATGGCGGTTCGGTTCTTCCAGAACACGATGCCCGAATTCGTACCCGAAGCGACGCCATCTACTCCGCAGGAACAAGAAGAAGCCCTCACAGTGGGGGACTCACTCCCGAAGCTCCTGGCCATGCCCCACGCGCCACTGTCGGAGCGTCTCAAACGCGCCGCTCTAGACCTCAAGGAAACCGTACCCAACAAATCCTACCCTCAATTCCTTCTCGTTTTTGAAGCACTCTTTTCCGCTCTGACACGTGTTTGGTTTGGTGTCAGATAGTGATAGAAACGTGGGGGGTGTACGGGCGCAAAGGTGGTGACTTTGCTCTCTACTGCGGCGTTCTGGGCACCGCTTTTCTGCTATTGAAGTCCTACGAAGTGACACGCAACGGGAACGATCTTTCTCTTTGCTCTCAGATTGTGAAGGCTTGCGATGCCGCTTCCGTTCGTTCCAGGTTCTCTCTGTTTCGATTTTACTTTCATGTTTAAGTGTAATGGTTCGCGCTTTGAATGAATGCATGACAGGGACGTGACCTTTATTTGTGGGCGTGCTGGCGTGTGCTCTCTCGGGGCCGTGGCTGCAAAACTCGCCGGGGATGATGAATCCTTGAGGTACTACTTGGCTCAGTTCGAAAAGGTGATCTTTTCATTACTGTTGAAGTATGTGTTTGAATTAGCGTTTGTAAAGTTTGATTACGAATGAAATTGATTTAGCTTAAAATTGATTTTGAAGTGAAGTGGTTTACCTTAGGATTTTGTTTTGTTTTTTCTTCTAAAAGCAACTTAAAATTTGCTGTAAATATTTCTATCCAACGTGCAAGTGATCCACAATTGCTTCAACTGATTTTGAATGAAATTAATATGAAAGTGGTTGACAGTTGTTTCAACTCAAAATCAGTTCTACATCTAATGGTTCTATTAGGCTTGAGCACGATTATCGTCCATAATGCTTCTATCAGGCTTGAGACTAGAACTCTGCCAGCGAAAATGGTTCTGTTACACTTATTTAATTTATTTGTTTTGAAGTTATTATTGTAGTGATCTATTAATTGTTATAGATCAAATAAATGTGATGAATGCAGTAATAAGAATTAACAACCTTTTCGGGGTGCAGATTAAGCTGTCAAAAGATCTTCCTGACGAGTTGTTATATGGGAGAGTTGGTTTTCTATGGGCCTGTTTGTTCCTAAACAAGCACCTTGGTCAGGGGACAGTTCCTTCCAGTTGTACGGTGGGTTTGGTCCCAACTATTCTTCTCATGTTTTACTCTGTTGGGAGCTGAATTGGGGAGAGGACTCAATAATTAAAATGGGGTTGTTATGTTTTTCAAAATATTTTCAGGCTATGGTTGTTGATGAAGTCATTAAAAGTGGAAGGAGGTTGGGTAGGAAGGGGAGATGCCCATTGATGTTTGAATGGTATGGGGAGAAGTATTGGGGTGCTGCGCATGGATTGGCTGGGATTATGCACGTGCTGATGGATATGGAGTTGAAGCCAGATGAGCTTGAGGACGTTAAGGGAACTCTCAAATACATGATGAGCAATCGCTTTCCCAGTGGAAACTATCCCGCTAGTGAAGATGATAGGAAGAGCGACGTTCTTGTGCATTGGTGTCATGGAGCTCCAGGGATAGCCCTTACACTTGTCAAAGCAGCTAAGGTTATAGATAGATAACTTTAACTCACTTGTTAACATATGTTTTCTCAAATGAGAACTTTATGATCGTTTAGGGAGTTGCAAAAGTTATATATTTGTTTATGGTTTCTGGGATTAAAATCTCCATTTTGTGTTTCCTTTACATTAAGTGATTTTAATCCTTCAGAGAGATACTTTTGATGCTTTGATTAAATGCTTTTTCTTGATCAGTTCTGCCTCTTGCTTCTGTAAGTGGCAGCATTGTAGAGGCTTTTTAGAGTAATGTCTACGCCATCTTCATCAATGCCTTCTATTTTTCATGTTGAGCATTGTCTCAGGTAGAATGCATGACTTTTGTGTATCATAAAACAGATGTACATATATTTTTCACATTTTTCACAAACTGAATTTTGTTTGTTAAATGTTCTTGTTATCATGGACCACTTGGTTTCATTTTTTCTTTTTGAAAAATAAATCCACAGGTTTTTGGGGATAAGGAATTCTTGGATGCAGCTGTGGAAGCAGGAGAGGTGGTTTGGAATCGTGGTCTGCTTAGGAAAGTTGGGATATGCCATGGTATAAGTGGGAATGCATATGTGTTTCTGTCCCTGTACCAACTTACAGGGGATGTGAAACATCTATACAGAGCCAAGGCTTTTGCTTGCTTTTTGCTTGACAGAGCTCATAAGCTGATATCTGAAGGTGAGATGCATGGAGGTGATAGACCATATTCATTGTTTGAAGGGCTAGGAGGCATGGCTTATCTTTTCTTGGATATGATCGATCCTTCCCTGTCTAAATTTCCAGCGTATGAACTCTGAGAATCTACACAGTTTGAAAGTTTCGAGGGGTTGTGTACATTTTTTATGAAGTTTGAGTTATTTGGGAACTATGCTTATGCCGTAGTGTCAATGTCCTCTTTATTTTTTTACTTTTTGGATGCCGTGTATGAGGGACATCTTTACAAAATAATTACATGTATAAGTTTGGAGTCTCATTATCCTGTGAAATAAATGACCTTAGGTTCTTAAGAAACAACTATGATGTCTCAACCATAGGTTTCAACATTTACAATTAGAATGTGAAGCTAAGACAGGTCAAAAATTACTCAGTTCTTGTTTATGAAGTACTGTCAACCTTTTTTAGAGTTTAATACATAATATTTTCCATTGAGTAGTTTTAGATTACAATACTCCTAATGACATTGATTGAGAAAATATAAACGGAACGACTGAAAATTAAGAGTCTACAATCAAATGAAATAAAAAAATAATGATAAAAAGAGCCAAATAGTCAAAACTGAAGTACTGTGCTAAAATACAAATAAATATAGAACAGAAATAAAAGTATGGATGAGCCAAAAGAACTCACCCAAAGATATTAAATTTATTAGTTTTTATACATGGTTAAAGTAGTGCTACTATGTCTGATGAGATTCAGAGGATTTTTAAATGGATGTGATGGGATAAACTTACTATAAGAAAGGAAAAAAATTGCATGGCTTTAATTTAGCAATCCTTGGGATGGTAACAAAGATCCTCAAAGCTGAATCCTTTTCTAGTGGATTTTCTGGAATCTATGCTATAATGCTTGGACATAATCCAACTGTGACATGAGACAAAAGCACCACATAGGTAGAATTTTCTATTTTCCAATAAAATTTTAAGTTTTCAAAAGTGTTATTTTTTTCGAAAAAAAAATTATGAAGTTGTAATTGAAAATTCTTTTCTAAAAATGATTATAATTTTTTAAATTCTTATTAAAAATTATACCACTAACATGACTTAATTTGACTTTTTAAAATTATTTATTTTTGATCAGTGCATGTATTTGTTAGACTGGCAGTCAAAGAAGAGAAACGTGAGAGAGAGTGGGAGGAAAGGAAGAAAATTTTGAGAAGTAAAGAATAATGGCAGAAGAAGCGAAGAGCAGAGACGCTCGGCGACGAAGAAGAATCCGCGACCAAGGATCCGACCGTCTCGCCTTCATTACGGGTCGGATCCAAACACTCCCTCCCACGCTTCCCGATTCCGACGCTTCACCTCCCCAATCCCTCCATCCAAACACCACCCTTTCCTCTTCTGGTACGTACCTTCGCTTTTCTCCTTCAATTTCAATTCTCTTCTCTCAAACTCCAATTCTAATCTCTCTTCTTTCCTTTCAGTTCCCAACTCCGATTCCATTTCGCACAATCCCCAACCCTACAGCGACCACCACGCTCCCAACACCGCAATCCAAACACCCCCCGAAAACCAAACTCAAAGAGACATTTTAACTGAACCAACTTCTGAAATCCAACCTCAACAAGTCCAATCACGACCACCACCGCCGCCGCCACCAGCGTCCGCCGAAGAACCGAAACGTTCCGTCACCCCGAGTGATATAACTTCTGCCATCAATTCCTCGAGGGGTACCCGTCTCTGCTGTTCCATTCTGGCGGCTCTTCTGGTGCTTTTATCTTTTCTGGGCACAAATTTTTTCAATACTGTGATCAGCTTTAGGCCACTCTACGTTGTTCTTGTGACCAATGTAACGGTTGTGATTGCGAGACTCTTTTTCGGGGTACGGAGGGGTTCTGGAAGAACGCGGAGAAGTGGTTCTTCTGGTGATGGTGGAGATGAATATTCGCAACTTGCCATGATGTTCGAGTTGTGTTTGCTGGCGCAGAATGTGTTGGATGCTGTGTTCATGGATTGTGCTGTCTATGCAATTGTTCTCATTTGTGGTCTTTCTGTGATCAAAGCATGATGTGGAATTCTTGTGTTAGTTTGAACATTGAACTATTTGCTCCCTTTTTAGGTTTTCTTTTGTAGTTTGTAACTGATTTTTTATATGATTCACTATTTACTTTGGTTCTGCTTTAATTTTAAGGATCTTAAGTTCCTCCCATTGTTGATCTGCCTTTGCGTAGTCTTCTAGATAAGCTTTTGTAGAACGATGAAGGGGTTGTGTATCAATTAATCAAGCAACACTGTAATCTGAATAATAAGAGTCATTAGGCTATAATGTGGTGAAATAACATGATTTTTCTGTGTGGTTAAGAAATGGATGTTCTTTTGGCGCTGAAAACATATTTCTTTGACTGGTTTTTTATTTTTCATTGAAATTTAGAAAAAAAAAAATTGTATAGCAACGAGTCTCAATTCATGATTTTACAATCTCTGATAAATTTTAGTTAATGATGTATATAGTGTGTTAGAAAGAAGGTAATAGAATGTGGCATTTAGATGTCTAATTTTGTTGATTATTACATAGCAGAATTTGACTATTTCAGATGAGTGTTATATGGTACTATCGTACTATCAGATATGTGTTGTTTTCCACTATTTTTGAATTCTTTTTCATATTCAGTCTTTGGTGGTACTGATAAGGTTTTGCAAGCACACTCAAGGGTTTCCAGAGGTTAACAAGTTCAGGCTGGGCTTAAAACTGATAAATGACTCAAAGTTCTTTATTATCTCTTTATAACATCAATCATCAGAAAGTGCAGATTTTATTTGATATGAAGTTCCAGACTTTATTACAACACACACCCCCTTCTTCGTGAACTGGAGGTATCAGAGCCAGATATTACAGAGTCCGTTGGATTAAGCAGATAGAAATTACACAAATCTTAATGGAAACATGCTTTTAGCCGTAGAACAGAATCAGATACTTTGTTTGTCAATGAACTCAATGATGAGCTGGTTCACCTTGTCTGGAATTTGTTCATGCACAAAATGGCTTCCTTCTGGAATATATGTGATTTCCAAGTCAGGCACATAATTTTTCACTGCCCCACTTCGGATGTAGTCCTCCATGCCTGGAAACTTGAAAACATAATCTTTCTCACCCATGATGAGAAGTGCCGGAATTGTAACCTTCACATCACTTAAGCCAGTTTCCACATTGAGACTCCTGCATAAAATTGTCCAAATGCAATGTTATTGAAATCTGTTATTTATAAATACCATTTTATGTTTTTAAGTAACTAGGAAAATGAAAGAAACAATTTTAGTTGAGAAAGATATCTGGAGTAGCATTTCAGTTTCACTTTATAATGAATTCCACCTTTTCAGTTTTGAAAGAAGGAAAATGGGAATCTGTTCTGTTTACCTATAAGGAACCTGCAATGCATATCTGAATCCAGATTTTTCATATAAAGATGCATAGGTTGCAAGGTCTTCCTCAGAGAACCATGGTGGTAGAGGAGTAGATGGGTTGAACAAGTCCATGATTTCTTGATCATCAGCTGCTATTGGAACCTCACTTCTAGAGAAGAGAGTGTAGATGTTCCTTATCACTGATTTCACAGGAAAGCGGCCAAAATCCGCTTCAGCCCTCCCAGGCTCCTGTAAATCGAAATTAGTCAGTAACTGCTAACTAATGTTCAAAATTGGAAGAAATATAAAAATTATGATCCAGATGGAATTCGTACCTGCCACCTAGTAATGTAGAAGCCCTTGGGAAGAAGGTGGTTTTGGATAGCAGAGGGACCAGGAAGCAAGAAAGGAACGCCTAAAGTTATTACAGCACCCACTCTTTCTGGGTGTACAGCTGCTGTAAGATATGCAGGGATTGCCCCAAAATCCTTCCCAACAAGGAAAGCCTGATAGAAACAATTGTAACAGAGCATGCAATTAGTTAATCATTCATCTCAGCGACATGAAGTCATAAAAGGAAGGAGGTGCCGTTTCACTCCAAATAAACCAATATGGTCAAAAGGAGATTAGTTTGATTCTAAATAAGAGATTTCCTATCCTTAGTCATTCGCCTTAGACCAAGTTAATGCGTTTTTTCAACAAGCCAAGTTATCAGAACAAGCAAACCATCTCCTAGTTTCTTTGTACTTCCTTGTCTATTTTGGGCTGCTTGTTGAACATCTAAACCAAAGTTCACAACTATTGGATATAGAAATTCTAGCCATACATTACACAATGGTTTATTTCACACACGAAACTGATATATTCATAAAACATGTGCACTGTGGCACCTTACCGTGGTGATGTTTAAAGCATCCAAAAGACCCACAATTTCATGAACCAAATCAAACATGGTTTCCTTTTCTGGCTCAGCTGGTTGCTGAGAGAGTCCATAGCCTCTGAAATCAAAGGCAATAGCCCTATAACCAGCGTTTGCCACAGCAATCATCTGGTGCCTCCATGTGTACCAGATCTCTGGGAATCCATGTAAGAATACCACTGCCTTGGACCCTTCACCAACACAAAAATTATCAATATGAAGTATACGCAAATCAGTATTAGACAGTATTCCAAAAGGGTCTTCAAGGAATTGGCTTACCAGATCCAATCTCTGCCACGTGCAGCTTCAGTCCCTTCACTTCCACCTCACTGTGCTGGATCTTCTCCATCATACAAGGAGGGTCTTACTGCAAGTCAACAACAGAGAAACAGTGTAACATCAAAGGGAAGAGAAAAGTTATGAATATCAACGTAAGTGAGAGAGTTGTTCACGAATTCTTTAGTACTTCTTAAAATATATTATATGTTCTATACTAAAATAACGAAGTATTTGGAAGCAGCAAAATGCTGCCACAGACGTAATTTCGCTAGGAAGAACGGGATAAACTCCTAGCCGATTGTAACATTTCCTGCACCAAAAAGGCCAATCATTTGTTCTACGTTAATATCTTTTTATATTTCTATTTCTAAAGACTCCTTTCAATGTTTTAATTACCTATAAAGATTAATATTTTTAATAAACACATATAAAATTATTAAAGAATACATATACTCAATTACCTCAATTTTTATTAGACTTCAATTATAAATAATAGAATTAAAATTATTTTTTACTGTAATAAAAATAAAATATGTCTAGTAGTAAAACGACTATCTATCCAAAATATTATATATATACAAAATATTATATATATATATATATAATATTAAATATTATATATATATAATATTAAATATTATATTTGTTAAATTAAAAATATAGTCAAATCATATAAAATTATTAATTATTTAAAAATTTATGCTTATTAAATTAATATATCTTTAACATTCTACTAAACATAGAATATATTTCAAATGAATTATTTTTAATATTGACCAGTTTGTTCAAAAATAAATTTATTGAGTGTTATATTTGTTAAATAAAAAAATATAGTCAAATTAAATAAAATTTATAAAAATTTAAAAGACATACGTTTATTTTATTACCTTCACAAGACCCTATACCGTTAACAAAGCAGGTAATCTCAAACAAGAAAAGTTAAGAACAAAACTCAGTTTTCAATTAAGATAACAGGATAACGTTTTGGTGGTTTGACTTCTTTTGAAGATTTGATATCGATTAAAGATGAGACATTTTAATAATTTATAAATGGGTGTAAATCTCACCTTATAAGTCGGTTTTGCAAATTTATTAACAGATAATTTATGAGTATTTTAGCATATGTCCACAAGTTAATTGTACTTGTTCATTCAAAAAAAAAATGTGAAAATTTTCACTTTACTCAACTATACTTACATGTATTATAAAGTTTTTCCTGATTACTCTTTCTGTTTCATTTCGCTAAAACATAATTTTTTTACCATTTAATATAAAATGTTCCATAATAGCTTCTTTGATCCTCAATAGGTGATTTTTTTCAACTTTTGGATAATAGAAGAGTAAGCTTGCTTCTTATAAAGAAAAGTGTCTCAGTAGAACGAGACGTTTGCATGTTAACTATGTTATCTCTATTATTATGTCTTATAATTTTTAGATTTACAAATGGTCTATAAACTTGTTAGAAGAGGTAAGTAATGGGTTAAGAATTTTATATGGATGGGTGATGTTCTTAAAACAAGCCTTATTATTATGAGTTGTAAGTCTGATTATGCTCCTAAGTAAAATGGGAGTTTGCAAGTCTTGGATTTGCAAATTAAGAATAAAGCTTACATTCTTTGGCTTGCATGGGATTTTGCATACAGTTCTTTATCTTGGTTTGGTTTAATGCGTTATAGATTCTTTCACTCTAAATATGTTAAGGTTTGTGCTTATCAATCTTTTTTTATTTGACTTGGGATCAAACATTTTTATAATATTATTTTAGAGAATACTTTCTGGGCTGTTGGTTAGTTTTGATAAAGTAAATTTATGGAATTATCGTTGTTCTTTCAAATGTATTTTTCTTTTGATGGGTATGACTCCTTAGAAAAGGATTACACTTACATATAATGTGGTTGAAGGTTGGAATGACTCTTCTTGGAATTTGTCTCAGAATCTACTACAACATACTCAATTTCAGACTTTGCACCATTTGCCTATCATTAATCTTATTGATAGCCCAAATTGAAAACTTAAGGATAGTGATATTCTTAATCAAAAGGCAGACAAAAATTTCTTCTCTACCCATCTCACTTGGAATTGGGTTAAAATCATTTGGTATAATACTATTATCCCTACTAAGACTTTGGTGTTTTGGAAGCTTCTGCATAAGTGTTTGCCTATTGATCTGGATGCTCAGAGAAATGTGTTTCTCCTTTGTTCTATGTGCTCTTTATGTGTTGTTAGTTTACCAAACAATGAAAGTGTTCCAGCAGTGTTTGCATTTGGGGACTCTATACTAGATACAGGTAACAATAACTACATTAGGACCATAGCCAAATGTGATTTTAAACCATATGGTAAAGATTTTGGTAAAGGAAATCAACCAACTGCGAGGTTCAGCAATGGTTTAATCCCATCAGACTTCATTGGTACAAACAAAAATCCTTACTCTTCAATTCTTCTACCATTTCATGCATAATAGAATGAAAATGTTCTAATTCATTTCCCTGACAAATTTTCTTAGCTGCAAAACTTGAAATCAAGAAGCTTTTGCCACCATATCTTGATCCAAAGTTGCAACGTGAAGATCTCCTCACAGGTGTAAGCTTTGCATCTGGTGCTGGTGGATATGATCCTCTAACTTCTAAAACAGCAGTAAATAATTGTTCCCACATAAAACCTTACAATATATTTTCATCATCCTTTGCATATCTTAAATACTAAACTATATTTTTCTTTCTTTGTCATGTTACATTAGTTAGTGCTATCATTATCAGATCAACTAGACAAATTCAGAGAATACAAAGAAAAGATACAGGACATGGTTGGAGAAAACACAACAACAACAATCGTATCGAAAAGCATACACATCTTGTGCTCAGGAAACAATGACATTGCCAATACTTACTTTTCATTACCATTTAGGCGACTACAGTATAATATTTCAACTTACACAGATTTCATGACTTCACAAGCTACAAAATTCTTACAAGTATGAGTGAACCATGTACCAAATGAGCAATTTAATTTACACTTGTATTATCCAAATTTATTTCATATATCTTTGCATAATGCTTTTAAATGAAAGAATATTAATAAAAAATGAATCGGATGCAGGACCTTTATGGACTTGGAGCTAGAAGGATTGGAATACTTGGTTTGCCAAATTTAGGGTGTGTGCCCTCTCAAAGAACACTGAAAGGAGGCTTTAAGAGAGGATGTTCAGATGATGAAAACCGGGCTTCAATGCTCTTCAACAATAAGCTATCATCCCAAATAGATGCCCTCGGGAAACTTTTTCCAGATGCTAGACTTGTCTACCTTGATATTTACAGCCCATTATCGGATATGATTCAAAATCCCACTAAATATGGTAATCAAACACATCTACCATACTATATAATAGTAGTCTATCTACACCAATTGTTTGATGCCAATGATTCAACTCATAATATAAATTTCACATCACATTTAGAGTTCTATTATATAAACGAAAATTCAGTAAACAACCGTGTTATTTCCTTAAAGTGGTAGGTGTTTTCTAATAATCCTTAAAGTTAAGAAAATCTTTTAGAAAGTCTCTTCAAATTGCAAACTTAACAATTTATTATTTGTGCCTAAATATATGTTTATATCACTCAACATTTATTTGAATTGGTGTGATTGTCTATATACCTTTTTTAGGGATTTACTCCTTTTTAAATTTTTGTTCAATTTAGGGATAGTGCAGTAACTATTACCCAAAGAAAATTATAGCAAGTAACTAGGAGATTCATTTGGTTGTTTATATGCTTGTTAAATTGTCTATCTTCAATTTTAACTTAATCATCTTCTCATAAGACCTACAAAATAGAATGAAAATTTCCGTAAAAAACTCTCATTTATTTTCTTTACTTATTTTCTAATGCCTAAAACTTTGAGCACATACCAAATTTTGATACTTACAAGCTTGAAACATAGAAGTCTTTAAATTTTTTATTTTTTTTCATGTGAATAAATCTATTCAAAATTGTTTTCATCATGTATCTGAAGTTCTTTGGACAGTGAGACTTCTAAATGTCACTGTGCCAACTCTCGCTCTTACATGACTCTTAGGTATAAACCATAGTCTAATGACATTTAAATACTTGTAAATAAGAACATGGCATACAAAAAAAATATAGTTGAAGAATTTTTTTATTTTATTTTTATATGATGTGAAGAGTATAAAATGGAAAAATGTTTTGTGCTCAAGATTGAGTTTCCAAGGTTGCTATTGGTGGTGGAAGAAAAGAAGTCACGGTGGTTTGTGTTGGGAAAATCCTAACGGAAAACCGTGGGAAGACAAATAAGAATGAAAAATGAAAAATGAGTCAAACCATATAAGAGAATGACACCACTTTTAACCCAAAATCTTAAAGACATTAGGTTTGTGGGTCTTCTTTCTTATATGTTGCTCAACTTTCTCATTCTTATTCAATGTGAGACTTAGACTCACATTTGAATACTTAACAGAGTTTGGTGATGATATTGGGATGTGAGTTTTTGTTTGGATAGGAGACTATTGGATAGTTAGATTAATAAAGAAAAATTTTATAATTCTAGTTGTCCTTTGATGAGTATTGTTGATTCATGCATTATGTTTGATTTCCATTATGTTTGATTTCCACTAACGTAAAAGGTTTGTATGACATGAAAGTACGTCAATATAACTGATCGAACACTTCATTTTTTAATGATAAAATTGAATATTTTCTCCTGAAATTTTATTAGTACATATTTTCGTTATCTATCTTTTTACTTATTCTTATGACTTTTGGTGGTTTAGGTTTCGAAGTAATAGATAAAGGATGCTGTGGCACAGGAGATTTTGAAGTAAGTATTCTATGTAATCCCCTTACCCTGGAGTTATGCTCAAATAGGTCAAACTACATATTTTGGGACAGTTTCCATCCTACAGAAAAGGCTTATAATATAATTACTTCTGAGGTGTTTGATAAAAATATCAATAAATTTTTTTGAGCTCGATTTTATTGTACAACATGAATATAATAAAAGAAATGTATCATTCAAGTGATACTTGTCCTGTATTAAAAAGTTACAAACTTCTATTTTTTGCTTAACTTCATTAATAATGAATACATACTTAACCAAAATTACAAAACTCTTAAATTGGTCACATATGATATTTCTTGTAAAGAAGTATCATAATTAAGGGTGACATAAAAAAGGAAAATAAAATAAAATAAATAAAATTGTCTAGAAAGTAAGAATTTTATTCTCGAAGATGAGTAGAAAATTCTCATAAGATATAAATATAAAAAATCACATTCTTGCTATAAGAAATTATTTTATTAGTTGAAGTTGGCTATAAAATTTGAAGACAAATTCATTTAAGGCTTGTGTTTCAACCAATCAATGAAAGAGGTTCAAAAGAGTTTGTTAAAGGAGTATCGGTATCATTTCTCACAATTCAGTTCAACTAATCCAAAACCATAAAAACATTAAAGTGATATACCTAAAGTCTTGAATGATAATAGCATTTGTTATTATTAGCAAATACATATAACATACAAATTCGAGATGAGTTATTGTAGTTTCTTAGATGTTTTAGTACATAAACCAACTTAACCATAACATAATCACACCGTGCACTAACAGCTAAAAATTTAGGCAATTAACCTTACCAGAGTCACGAATGCCATTTTGAGAATTTTTTTTTTTTTTTTAACTTTCATGTGAGCAAGTGTTGGGTCGAGATGCTTTTGGAACAATTTATAAAGGGGTATTGACATATGTTGCTCGGAGAGGCTAGACAAGATTGTGCAAGAAAGCGAGAAAGAGTTTTGGAAATAATCTTTGTGCAGGTATTATATTCTAAATTTTTTTTTAGATATCAAATAGTGGTAGGCATCATGCAATATTTATTACCAGTTTTTTGAAATAATCCTTTTTTTGTAAGATATTACTTTAAAATCATTTGATTATATATCAAATAACTGCACGTGTTATGCGATATTTAATACGAAATTTTGAAAATTATCTTTGTAGAGTATTATTCTAAAATAATTCAAATAGATATCAAATTGTAACATACGTCATGCAATATTTAATATGGAATTTTGAAAATAATCATTATGGAGTATTATTTTAAAATAATTTGATTAGATATCAAATGGTTGAACGCGTCATGTCATATTGAATATAAAAATTTAGAAATAATCTTCGTGAGATATTATTTTAAAATAATTTGATTAGATATAAAATGACCGCATCCATCATGCGACATTTAATACAAAATTTTGAAAATAATCGTTGTGGGGTTTTATTTTAAAATAACTTGATTTGGATACTTATGATAGCACATGTCGTGCTGTGTCCAAATTTTTATTTTTCTTATATAAAAATAATACATTAAATATGAATAATTTTAGTTAAAAATGATTCTTATTAAATTTAAAATAATTCGTTTAATTATTAAATTTAAAGTAATTCGTTTAAATATCAAATGATTGCACACAATATATGTAAGTCGAAAAAATTTAACTATTTTGTTTAGATATTTAAATGACCGCACACGTTAGGTGATATATAATATGATTTTTTTCTCTTTAAAAAGTAAGCGGAAATATCTCTGATTCATAGTAGTATTGAGCATGGTCGTATGCAATTCCTTATACTCCTGCCAACGAATCATAAATTTCTAAAAATATCAAATTTTCAAATGTTGAATTTTTAAATTTTCAGAATTAAAAAAAATAAAATTTTCAAAATTAAAAAATATCAGACACCCTAACAAACAATTTTGTACTAGAACTAGGTGATCCTTAATTTTTAATTAGAAATACGTATGAGCAAGATCAATCCTTGTCGGGCCCAAAAAATAAAAATGATATCTTTTTACTTGCATTTTTTGTTTCTTTTTTTTGGGAAAAATAAACATTTAAAAAAATCACATTCATTTCACTCATTTAATTAAAGGTACTGCCTTAGGACAGGCGTTGTAAGGTGCTAATATCTTCCCTACACATAACCGACTTCTGGACCCTTATATGAATTTGTAGATCGTTCCCTTTTCCTTGATTTTTTTCATAGTTTTTCATAATAAACTTTGGTGGTGAATCTTCTTTGAAAGTTTTTTTTTTCATTCATGCTGTCGCAACCCAGTTGCGACACAAGGATTGCGTGTTGTTTGAATATACTTTGATTGTTTGAGTTTGAGATGAAATTGTTTAATTTAAAAAGGTGAATGATGTAATGGATTATGAATTTCAATTTATTTGTATTTAAATTGATATATATATATATATATATATATATATATATATATATATATATATATATATATATATATATATATATATATATATA